>Ga0302325_10000088_pt1 | contig 256570 bp, 178 predicted proteins | sample Palsa_T0_2_FD_201948 | JGI IMG/M metagenome (GOLD analysis project Ga0302325, IMG submission 201948) | Peat permafrost microbial communities from Stordalen Mire near Abisko, Sweden - Palsa_T0_2 | ecosystem: Environmental > Terrestrial > Soil > Palsa > Peat permafrost | place: Sweden: Abisko... | reverse complement strand
CCCGGCTGGTGGTGCTCGTTTTGCGCGTCGGTCACCGCAGGGAGATCTATTCCCGTTGAAGAGCTATTTCCCCCGCCCCACCGCCACCACCTCATCTTTGCTCAACCCGCAACTGATGCAACGCGGCGTCCACAGCCGGTTGGCGAACGTTTTCCCGCAGCGCGGACACTTCCATTGTGTAAGCCACCATGCCCCCGCCAGGTATACCGCGATCCAGCCCGCCAGCACGCTCATGCTGACAATTTCGCTTAACTTTAATCTGGCAATCAGAGCCCCCAGCGGCACCAGCCCCACAAATAGCACCACCACCAGATTTCGGCGCGCCACATAGTTATGCCACGCTCGGCCATACCGTTGCACATCCGGCGTGCTGATTTCACCTGGCATTTTTATTTGATCTCTCCGTAACTCCGTGTCGGAGCCCGCCCTAAGCGACGCCGAAGCGTGACTCGTAATGAACTAAGTCCCTACAGCTTATTCGCCTTCGGACTATTCGGGTCCGAATAATCGTAAAACCCCTTGCCCGATTTCCGCCCGTACCATCCCGCCATCACCAACCGCTTCAGCAGCGCAGGCGACGCAAAACGCCGCTCCTTGAACTCGTCGAACATCACGTGCGTGATGTAGTAAGTCGTTTCAAGCCCAACGAAATCGAGCAACGTAAACGGCCCCATCGGATATCCGCAGCCCAGCTTCATCGCGTTATCAATGTCTTCAATCGACCCGACGCCCTCTTCATAAGCCCGAATCGCATCGAGCAGATACGGCACCAGCAGCCGGTTTACGATGAATCCCGTCTTGTCCGAGGTGCGTACCGGAACCTTCCCCAGCTTTTTCCCGAACTCGTAAGCCGTCTGGTAAACATCGTCGGCAGTAGCAATCGTCCGCACCACTTCCACCAGCTTCATCAGCGGCACCGGATTAAAAAAATGCAGCCCAATAAACCGCTCCGGCCGCTTCACCGAAGTCAAAAGCTCAGTCACCGAAATCGAAGAAGTATTCGACGCAAAAATCGCCTCTTTCTTCACCACCCCATCAATCGACGCATACATCTTCTTCTTCTCGTCCACGTTCTCGATGATGGCTTCAATAATAATGTCGCAATCGGCCAGGTCGGCCTTGTTGGTCGTGCCCGTAAGCCGCGCCCGGATCGCATCCTTCTGCTGCGCCGTGATCCCGCCCTTCTCGACCGGCCGCTCGGCAAACTTCGCCAAAGATTTCTCAATCCCGGCAAATCCCTTATCGAGAAACCTCTGCTCCACTTCGAGCACGGTGACGTCGAATCCAGCCGTCGCGCAAACCTGCGCAATGCCAGATCCCATTAGCCCACAACCGAGAACGCCAACCTTCTTAATCTCCATACGAATCCCTACTCCTGATCTCGTGAATCACTTACCGCTGATTGCCGCCAATCACCTCGCCAAGCCCAAACTTTTCTCCGTGTCTCCGTGCCTCCGTGGTGAACCCTAATTCATACTCTCCACAATCATTGCGATCCCCTGCCCGCCGCCGATGCAAGCCGTAGCCAGCCCATACTTCTTCTTCCGCCGCCGCAACTCATACAACAAAGTAATCACCAGCCGAGCCCCGGTCGCGCCCAGCGGATGCCCCAACGCGATCGCCCCGCCATTCACATTCACCTTCTCGCGATCCAGGCCCAACTCTTTTTCCACCGCCAGATATTGCGCCGCGAACGCCTCATTCACTTCAATCAAATCAATGTAGTCCAAAGAAAGCCCAGCCTTCTGTAGCGCGATCTTCGTCGCCGGCACCGGACCACGCCCCATCAACTTCGGCTCAACTCCGGCAATCCCCCAACTCACAATGCGCCCCAAAGCCTTCAATCCGCGCTTGGAAACATCCTCTAGCGACATCAAAACCACCGCCGCTGCGCCATCCACAATTCCACTCGCATTCCCCGCCGTCACCGTACCCGGCTTGCCCGAGGCCGAGCCAAACGCCGCCTTCAATTTGGCTAAGCCTTCCATCGTGGTCTGCGGACGCCGGTGGTCATCCTCGGCCAGCACCGCGCCGGTAGCCTCGCCCTTCGCGTTGCGCAGCGGAACCGGAACCAGCTCTTCCTGAATGCGTCCTTCTTTATAAGCCGCATCCGCTTTCTGCTGCGAGCGCAACGCAAACTCATCCTGCGCCTGCCGCGTGATGCCCTGCTGCTCTCCGTATAGCTCCGCGGTATTCGCCATGTACAACCCGCAATAGCTGTCGAGCAGCGCCACCATCAGCGAATCTTCCAGCTTCCCTCCCGGAGCCAGCGTGAACCCGTCGCGCCCGCGAATGGAAAACGGAGCCTGCGACATCGCCTCCATGCCGCCCGCCAGCACCATCTTCGCTTCCTCCAACTGAATCATCTGTGCCGCATTCACAATCGCCTGCATCCCCGAGCCGCACAGCCGGTTCACCGTCAGGGCCGGAGTCTCAATCGGCAGTCCCGCGCGCAACCCCACATGCCGCGCCCCATACAACGCGTCGCCCGAAGTCTGCTGCGCGTTGCCAAACACGGCGTGGTCGAATTCTTTCGCATCGATTCCCGCCCGCTCGATTGCGCCCTTGCCGGCGATCGCGCCCAGTTCCTGCGCCGAAAAATCCTTTAGCTTTCCGCAATAGCGGCCAAAGGGCGTGCGCGCCCCGCTGACAATCGCGATATCACCAGGTTTCAACATGATTTTCCTACGGACCCGCGCTCAGAGCGGATCAAAACCGATAATCAAACTGGCTAGTGTAGCAGCGCATGAATAGATTTGACCACCGCAGAGGATGACTACTCGTGTCCCAGTTTGCAGAAATGCTCATGTGGGGACAGCCCGCCCTCGGCTGTCCGTCGAGCGCAGCTCGACTGTTTCCCGATTCGCCGCTATCGTGACACTGTCGGAGCCCATGGCATGAGGACAATCTAGTTTGGTTCGCCGGACCAAGTCTGTGACGTGTGAACATCCCCACTCAAGCCAAAACCGGGCTGGAGTGGGCCACCCGCCGTCGCGCCATCATAGTCTACAATTTCAGACCAAATGTGGATCAGTCACTTGTTCAATTTGCTGCTTCGATCTTGGAGAGCCACGACCGCTGGATACGGCACCACTACACTTGGCTTCGTCTTGTGGGTAGTTCTCTTCACTATTCTGTTGTGGTTTGCCGGAGTGCTGGGCACGTGGATCACGCTACGAAGAAAGACGGCTGCTTCTTTCAAAGAAGTTTTCCGCGATTCGCTGATGACCGGGCTGTTTTCGGTGGGCTGTATTCTTGCGATAGCTGTGGTCTCATACTCGTTTTTCCTTTTGCGAACGATATACCAAGATCATCAGGCTCTCATGAACCGCATAACGGCTTGCGACAAAAACAACGTCGAAGTGAAGCAACAATTGGAATTGAGAAAGCACAACATTGTGACAGGCGATCCGTTGTTCGTTAACACGATCTACCTGCTACAGGCCTTCAACATTTATCGACATGCTCTAAACGGCAAGAAGTGCGTCCTCATGATTACGGCTCCCGCAGAGAGCAAAAACCGCAGCGCGACGGCGAGCATGATCACCCAATTTTCCAATTCTGTCTCAGGTTGTTTTACCTTCGGCCCGATGGATGCTAATGCTGATCCTGACGTTGAGAAGCGTGCCGAAGCTGGTATGGTTCCTGACAAACTCGTCTTTCACGCTGATCGAGGGAATGCAGCCGCCGAACAGCTATTCACGAACTTAGGGAACCTAATTCAATTAAAGCGCAGCTACGACGTTCCCCCCGCTGCTGCGAGAGCGCACTTATACAACATTCCGAATCAGGGCGACGAGAATCTGATCTGGTTGCAGTTCGGCTCGAATGTCAAATGGAACGAGCAGTTGCGGTAGTAATATGGGCTATGCCTGAATCGCCGCGCACGCCCGGCGAAATAGTTTTTGAGAAGTATCTGAACCTCCAGCACATTCCGTTTGAATTCGAGAAGGAACATCCGGGCAAGAGCAAGCGACCTGACTTCACTATCGAATGGGACGGTCGTCCAATTGTTTTCGATGTGAAAGACTTCGATCCGCCTGATGAGCCGCTGGGGAGTTTTGGGCAGTTCGATCCGTATCCGCCGATCCGCGAGAAGATCGACCAAGGGCGGGACAAATTCAAACAGTTCAAGGAATACTGCTGCGGTCTGGTGCTGTTCAATGCGGGTCGTCCACTTGTCTTTCTCGATAGCCCCGACACGATGCTCGGCGCCATGTACGGTGACGCCGGGTTTACTCTGCCGCTGAATACTACGACAGGCATCGCGGACGCCAATCAGATCAAGCAAGCATTCTTGGGCAGAGGGAAGATGATCCGTCCCAATCGGTCGCAGGCACAGAACACGACCCTGTCTGCGATCATCACAGTGGACATCATCCAACCGTTCCTGATGGAGTTGGTCGATCTAATGCAAGAGGACCGCACGCGAGACTGGGAAACTGAACTGCGAGAGAAGATACCCGGCTTCGATCCGAACCTTGAGGTTCCCCGCGTGATCGTGTGGCACAACGCGGTCGCACGCATTCAATTCCCTGCGAATCTATTCTGTGGGGACTGCGATACTCACTACGGAGTCACGGCGGTTGAGCAGGGTGTGACGTATGAAGGAAGTGCGTTGCCTGATCGCCTCAAATTGTCTAAGCCCCGCAAACCGGGTTTGAAAAGCCGATAGGCTTAACTCGCGTTCTTGTGCTTGGGCGTTGTCCGGCGTCCACGTCGTGTGTTGATCTGGTATCATTCAAGCCCAAAACTCAGTTGCTTGATTGCTCTTCTTCCTCGCAATCCTCCGGAATCAATTCACAGTGAACGTTGTCCAGCATCTCGCAGAGCTTCTCGTCCGGGATATCGGCCTTCGAAGGCTGAGTAACGATGCTCCCGACGCCAAGAGATTTTGTCGGCGCGCCCGAAAGAAATTCACAGCCCGCTGTGACATCCAACCTTGCGCCCGGTTCCCACTCTGCTCCATCATTGCCAAGGCAGAGGCAGAACAGCCGAGCCGGCGCCAACAGCGATCCCGACCAGGAATCGGGCGCTAAGTCCTTTGTTTGACGGATTTTAGTATCTAAGTTCTTTGAAAACCGTATTTTGCGGGCAATTTCTTGCCTAACTCGATGATTCTAATAGGGTGGGGGGTGGGGGTACCACCCCGTTACCAACTGGTAAACCCGCGCGCGCCGGCGAATCAGCAGACCGACCCGCTACCGCTTGCTTTAGACGCGTCCCGTCGATATCGTGATACGGTTGCCGACCGAGGAGTCCCATAGAACGCCCATAGAACGCCCATAGAAAGATGGAACAGCGCGTAAGCCTAATCACCCTTGGAGTGGCCGATCTAAACCGGAGCCGCGAATTCTACGAGCGCCTGGGATGGCGGCGGTCCATGGCCGAGGCAGAAGGTGTCGTCTTCTTCCAAGCAGGAGGGATGGCCCTAGCCCTTTACCCGCGCCACGACCTCGCCAAGGATGCAAATATTGCTCCCGAAGGCCACGGTTTCAACGGAGTCTCGCTCGCCTACAACACCCGCAATCGTGAAGACGTCGACTCAGTGCTCAAAGATGCTGCAGCGGCAGGCGCAACGGTTCTCAAGCCAGCTCAGGAAGCCTTCTGGGGCGGCTATTCGGGTTACTTCTCTGACCCGGACGGGTTTCTGTGGGAGGTCGCCTGGAATCCATCCTTCGCGATAGCAGAAGATGGAAGCATTCGAATTCCGGACTAGCAAGGCTCGGGAAGGGCACGACCTCAGGGAAGGAAAGATTGGCACATCATCGGCGGAATGTCGACGTCAGAGGGCGCGAATCCGCAGAAACAAAATCTGAACGGTCTGATTTCCGAAGCCCCAACCGGTTTTACTCCGTGACTCCGTGTCTCCGTGGTAGATTCTTAGGATTTTCACGCCACCGCGCCCGCCGCCAGCGACGCGTCCAGAGCGGCAATCTTGTTCGGCCCTTGCGCCACCGCGACAGCCAGCGCATCTTCCGCGCGGTTGATCACTTCGGTCACAATGTCCGCGGGATCGAAGTTCTGCTTGGTCACCGCCTCGGCCAGTCCCGCGGAGAACTGCACCGCTTGCGCCGGAGAATCGTCTTTCGCCGCCAGGCGCACCTCAGTGACAATCTTGCGCAGTTTTTCGATCGCCATCATTCCTTCCTTCTGCGCCGTTTCGCTCAGGATGATGGCGATGGTCGTGGTGTCATAGCGGAAGGCCAAATCGTTGGTGCGGATGTTGGCGGCGAATAGTTGTCCAATCTTTTCCATGGCCGCTTCCACGGCCGCCTCGCCATGGTCCTTCACCATTGCCGCCCCTTTGCCGAATTGCACCAGCAGCACGGAAAGCGGCGTGTCATTCTGCAAAGCCCGCTTACTTTCCGAAAGCAGCAAGTCCAGATAAGAAGCGCGCTTCAGCAGTCCGGAGTTCTCGTCGGTTACCGAAAGATTTTTCACCAGCCGCCGCAGCCCGGCATTGTTGAGCGCGATCACCATCTGCTCGGCCAGCGTCTTCAGTACAACCGTGTCCGGTTCGTCCCAGACCCGCGGCCAGTTCTGCATCAGCACCAGCACGCCCACCGGCTCACCGTCGCCCAGCGGCAGTGCCAGAAGAGATATAACCCCCAAACTCGCAACCGCCTCGCGTACGGCCTGCAATTCCGGCGCCTTCTGCGCCTCTTGAATCGCCAGCGGCTCATGCCCAGCTGCCAGATCCTGGAGCGCCGAAACCAGCTCCGCCAGCGCTGCGGCATCGCCGGCCTTGGTCCCTTCTCCGCAAAATTCCTGCACCGCAGTCGCCGTCAGACCGGGCTTGCGCATCGCAGCCACGCAACGCGATGCCTCCCAGCGATCGCCGATCTCCTTCACCGCGGTGGTCAGCACTGCCGCGGCTGTGGTCTGGTGATACAACTTGCGCGTGATCTCGGCCACGCGGGTCACGCTGCGCATCTCGGCCGCTTGATCCGTGGGCCCGGCAGCCGCTGCCACGGGCCCGGCAGCCGGAACCGGAGTTGCGTGCGCCGGCAGCGGCGCCGATCCCGCATACTGCGGCGTCACTCCTGCCGCAAGATAGAGCCGCTGCAAATCCTCGTTGCGTTCTTCTTCGTGCGGGAACAGCTCCTGAATTCGCTGCAGCCGCTCCATCGCTTTGTTGCGCATCCCGTATTGCACCAGGATTTCCGCCTGCAACATCAGATCCTGCAGCGTCGCCGCGCCCAAAGCCGACTCGCTGGCATGGATCGGCTCCTCCACTGTCTTGCTGGTTGGAGAAAATCGCGAAGCGATTACTTTGAAACGATTCTCATCGATCTTGCCCTTGATCGTCTCCAGCCGCTTCATGTGTCCCGCCTCGTAAGGATCCACTTCTGCGGCCCGGTCAAGGCAGTCCCCCGCCTTGGCAAAATCGCCTGTGCTGCAATAAAGGTCGAACAGCTTCAACAGCGTCCGGCCGTAGTCGTTCTCGCGGTTGGCGGCGTTGAACAGCTCACTCATTAATTCAAGCATCGGTGGCGAGGCGCGATGCGCGCTCGCAATATCCTGCAGCATAGTCACCAATTGCTTGCGTTCGCCGCGCCCTCGCTGGAATTGCTCCAGCTTGCGGGCCAGCGCGACCGCGGCTTCGTCCTGTTCGGCGTCCAGCAACTGGCCGATCAGCTGCGTCACCTGCTCCACGCGCTTTGGATTCTGTTCAAACAGCTGCCAGACCAGCGGCTCAGCTTCGGCATAGCGGCCCGCCGCCAACAGGGCCTCGGCATAGGTCTCGCACAGCTCCAAACTGCACTGCCCGGCGTTCACTTGCGGCTCGAGAATAAAGATGGCCGCTCCGATCTGGCCCTGGGTCAGCAAGCTCTGCCCATAGGCCAGCACGATCTCCTGATCCGACGAGTCTTCCTGGTATGCGCGCTCATACCACTCCGCAGCGTCGGCCCCGCCCGCCGAGACAAGCTGCGCCACGCGCTTATAGGCGCCGGCCGCAGACTTGCGCTCTCCGATTTCAGAGCAGGCTTCGCCCAAGCGCACCAGATTCGTCTGCGTCGGCTCCAAGGTCACCACCCGCTCCAGCACCAGCATCGCCTCTTTCTTCTTGTTGTCCAGCTGGCCCAGGTCCCTCAATGCTGATTCATAGGTGCCCACCGCCAGCTTCTTGTTGGACCCTTCTAATAGTTGCCCGAAGCGAAATTTCTGCTCCCAGGTCGTGCTGCTGTGCCGCGCGAGTTTCTTGTAGGTTAGGCTGGCGCGCGTGGCGTCACCGGCCTTCACCTGCCGTTCGAATAGCTCTCCCAGCATAACTATGGCGTCGCGATTGCGATTCAGGGAAAGACACAGGTCCGCCGCGAGCTGGCGCACCGCGTCGTTTTCCGCATCGTCGCGCAGCACTTGCCCATACTCCTCCAGCGCGTCGGCGGTTTTGCCCTTCTGCAGAAGCTTTTCGGCGCGCTCGATGCGCCGGGCAATCTCGGCTCGGTCTGCGCGTCTGGTGGTCTCGGGCATGGGTAAGGTAATAGGCGGAGTAACTTCTCTCCCGATTCTAGGAGCGGCTTCGGGGCACAGCAATGCGGCAGGGGGCAAGCGTGATTACGAAGGTCACCACTCCGCCCGGAGTCCGAAGAGGTTCGGAGAGGTTTGGAGCCTCCGCGTCGCGAAGCACCTGGCCGACGGCAGGATTCTGCACGCCCTCAATCAGTCATCGTCGGGATCGATAGGCGGAGCCTTGCGGTTAATAAAATATTCTGCGCCCACCGCCGCGGGGATGGTTTGAAAGGTCAGCGGCGTTTGCGTGTAGTCGAAGCAATCGGCGAGATCGTCGGCGCGCGCATCGGCGTAGCCCAGCGAGGGCGTTGAGAACACTTCTTCGATGAATTTCAGGATGCTGCCGAAATCATGCGTGACATGTGAAATGTAAGCCGGCTTCGCATAAGGCGCAATCACAATCAGCGGCACGCGAAAACCGTATTCATACGAGTTGTAAATCGTGGGGGCAACGTGGTCATACCAGCCGCCCCAGTCGTCCCACGTGATGATGATGGCAGTGTTCGACCAATAGGGGCTGTTGCCGATAGCATTGACCACGGAAGCGACCCACGCGGGGCCCCCGCCATCGTTCGACAGGGCATGATCGGAAACTGAGCCGTCGGGCGTTACCCACGTGACTTGAGCGAGTTGATTACTGGCAATATCGGTGAGCACTTTTTGGTAAGCGAGCGAGACGTGGTCAGTCCATTCGGTACCGGTACAAGTCAGCTGTCCGCTTTGAGTCTGCGGTCCGCAGATGTGCTGAATCGCGTTGGGAGCAACCCAGATGCCGCTTTGCGAAGAACTTACCGCAGCCGCGTAATAATGCCAGCTCACGTCCGCCGTGTCCAGCAAGTCGGTCAGCGTGGGGTGGTCGAAGCAGGGATACTGCGAAGAGGATTCGTTCCCCGAGGGGTCGATCAGGGCAACCGTTTGCCCCGAAGGCGCGGTACATCCGGTATCGCTGCCAGGATCGGTGAGGCCCGCGGGATTCTCCGCCGCAAACAGGTTGCTGGTTGCCGTGGGCGCCGAGGTTCCGGAAAGAATAAATTGATGCGCGGGGAAACTTGGCCCCTGGTTGGTTTGGAACATGCGGTCGCCGAAGGTGTAAGTCTCAGCCATCGTGAAGTAAGGCGCGACATCGGATGCGTTCACGTAATAGAACTGTGCATTGGCAGGGCCGCAGTTGGTTACGCCCGGGGAGCAATTCACCTGAATCTTATCTGCTCCATCCATTTTTCCATTGTCGTACATGGACGTAAACGCAGAGTGAGCATGGCTGAGATCGTAGGTGGTAACCAGCGATTCCGGCTGCAGCGGGATGGTCTCGCCGCTGGAGTTGAGGCCGCTGGAGGCAATATCCGCCCCGTTGTTAATCAGCACTGGATCGTGGAAAAGATTGTCGGTACTGCGGTTCTCCTGGAAAATAATGACCACGTGCTGAAACTTCCCCGTCGATGCGCCCGTGACTGGCGTCGTTGTGGTGGTGGTCGTGGTGGTGGTACTTGTCGTTGCCGTTCCGCCGCCTCCGCACCCCTCAAGACTCACAAGCAGGCCGGCGGTGCAAAGCAGAAGCCCCCACAGCAGAAGCATGGCATTTTGGCGCATGAAATCCTTTCCCTTTAGCCGTAACCCACGGTCGCATCTACGGTTAACCCGCGCCCGGCGGTTTCCACTCGGAGGAAAACTCGCGCCGCGTCCGCGCAAAAGCCATTAGGTTCCTCGGCTGCGGAAGAGGTTGTGTCACAAATCGCCTTGCCCACAGCATTACCAACGTAAGCGCGATTCGCTTTTTCTATTGTGTCTATCGCTTAACGCTCCGCTAGGCTCAACACGGAGCGCCTGCCTGTCTTGACGCCGGCGTCGAATGCTCTCTGTGATTCTCTGCGCCGCACTATTCATGCGCTCGTCCAATAACGTCAGGCCGCTCTTCTGGAGCGTCGTCGGTCTGTGCGCCGGCATTTATCTCTTCATTAACGGCTTCCGCCTGTTGCAACGCCGGCGGCTGATTCTCGACACGCCTTCGTCCCGGATTCGCAGCGCATCCCTGGGAATGGTGGAAGTCAGTGGGCTTGCCGTGGGGCCTTACTCTATGATTGCGCCGATCTCGTCGCGGCCTTGCTACTACTATCGTACGCTGGTCTGGGAATGGAAACAGCGCGGCCGGAACAAGTCATGGGTGAAGGTTGCGGGCGAGTGCATGCACTTGCCTTTCTTCCTCGACGATAATACCGGCAAAGTGATGGTCGATCCGCGCGGCGCGGATCTTGACTTGCATCGCGACTTTCAGCAGGAATTCAGCGATTCGTTCTTCACCACCGACGATCCGGTTCCCGACAATGTACGCGGCTTCCTCGCTCGCCACGGAATCCAGACCCGCAACAAGATCAAGGTCGAGGAGTACTGCATCAAGCCCAAGAACGCGCTCTTCATTCTGGGCACGCTGAGTGATAATCCAGGTCTGGAGGTGAAGCCACAGCCGATTCACGACGCCGAGGCGGCCACACTGGGCGCCGGGAATCTGCTTTCTTTCTCTCTTCCGTCTTCGCTGTCGTTTTCGTCGGGAACAGACCGCGATTCCGAGGACTCGAGGCTGATGGGGCGCCTGCTGGCCCAACCCGCGAACGCGGTTGCCACTCCCGGGAACCAGCCGCAAGTCGTGCGGCTGTCCTCCAGTTCCAGCGCTGCGGCTGCGAGCATGACCCAGCAGGAAAAGGTTGCGGCAGCGCTGCTCAAAGCCGGCATCACGAATCCCGCGGCGTGGGCGGCGGCTGGAGTTGCAGCTCCAGGCTTGCAGGTGAATGGAGATCCCCTGGTTCTATCCGGCTCCGGCGTGAACTCGTCCGGCTCGGATTCCTCGCCCGGCGGAGCGTCAGCCTCACCGCAAACTGCGCAGAACTACGCAAACACCAGGCCTGACGGCTTCGATCAACATCCGCCCACAGTGTTGATGAAGGGAACAAACAACCCCACGTTTCTGATCTCGTGGCGCAGCCAACAGGATGTAGCCCGCTCTCTGGGATGGAAATGCGCGTTGATGATCTGGGGTGGCCCGGCGCTGGCGCTGCTCAGCCTGTACGTGTTGTTGGCCGTCACTAATTCGCTGTAGGGCGCGCGAAATACGGCGCACCAACCTCCTAACCGGGAGCATCCAAACGCTGACGCTTTGGTTCAGTAGACAGTACATCCAACTCCGGAAATATGCGGGAATTTCTTCTGGGTAGCAGTGCATTCCAGGCACCCGCGGAGGACATCCCTTGCGGAGCGTCCTCCACGCGCCGAGAAAGGCAGTCGAAGTGGCTCTATTCCGAGATGACGTTAATCGCGCTGCCGTAAGTGTCGGATGCGTAAACCAATCGAGTGACCGGATTTACGTCGATATAGTTGCTGTTGGCGGTAACGCTTCCCGTCTTGGTGTTCGTTCTCCCGTCGACCACTGCGACCGTTCCATCCCCAATGTTGGTCACAAAAATCAGATTGGAAAGGTAATCCACGCAAACCCCAAACGGAGCCGATCCGACCACGACATTCGCTACCACCTTCAAATTCGCCAGATTGACTACGCCCAGCGTGTCTCCCTCACCTGTATTAGTCGCGTTATTGGTCACGTAAGCGCGGCCGGTGAAGGAGTTCGCCGCCACGTTCGCGTTGATCGTTCCCACCCTGACGTGCGTGATCGCATTGTTCGAACCATTAATGACGTCCATCACGTCGCCGCTGGGCGCCCCAAGAATCTGATCGGTCGAAAAATCAACCGCCAATCCCAGCATCTCTGTGTTGCCGGTGTTGATGTAAGCCGCAGTATTGGTTTTGCCGTCGATCACTTCGACCTCGTAATTGAGATCGTCCGACACATAGATTCGATTCGTGACTGGATCGACCGCAATGCCCTGCACTCCAATGCCGTTGAAGGTGCCGTCGATGGGAATCGTCGCGATCACCGCCTCCGGTGTCCCGTCGATCACCGTGACGCCGCACGCGGGACTTTGGCTGTTGTTACACCCTGCGCTATACACGCGGCCAGTGACGATATTCACCGCGATAACGGAGGCTCCCTGCGAGGTCGGCACCGTCTCGAGGATAGTGTTTGTGTTGCCGTCGATCACGGCGACTGCGGGACCAGTCGAAGTGATGAGGCTGACGTAGATGCGATTGTTGCTGGGATTCACCGCAACTCCATACGGAAGGCCGGATACTGGGATCGTGGTAACTAATGACTGAGCGCTGGCTGGAAGCACGCAGGCACACGACAAGAGAACGAGCAAAAAACCGATACGATACGGCATACAGACCCCCTTAGAGACTTGAGATAGGCACTTCAGGGCGGTGAGGTGGCGTGGTTTAGACGTCACCGGCAGCGAAAAGGGTTGCTAGAGGGCGCGATAGACAAGGCTTTTGGGCTGGTAGTGCTCAGTAATGACGCGGAGCCGTCGTGGTTATGAAATCAAGGCCCGCGCTCTTTGCGGGCCGAAGGACCTCTGTACTCGCCGGGCAGCGGCATGCGCCCCGCGCCGTTTGCGGGTGCCCCATCGGCTGATGACGACCATTTCCAGACGCGACAATGTGCCCGACACTCGCTTCGTATCTGCGCTACCGTTTAACGAGGAGCACGTCCCATGCTGCAAGGCGAGAAATACCCATACGAGATCATCAAGCATAACTTCGCGACTGTAGAATCCGCCCTCACGCCCACCGATATCCACATCCCGTTGTGACATCTAACCTTGCCCCCATCCTCAAACTTGCGCGATCATACCCGAGGCGCACGGGGTACAGAGAGCCTGATCGGCCCACCCTAACTCCTTTGTTGTCTAGATTTTACCCATAAGTTCTTTGACATCTAGATTTTGCCACACCCCTTTTGCGAAACCCGCGCCCAGCAAGCCATTCAGAGGGTGGGGGAAGGGGGGGTACCCCCTCAACATACGCAAATTGTGCTCCTCAAGGGCCCTCCCGGCAAACCGCAATCAGAATTATTTCGGGAGAAATCCACAGCCTTTGGCGAACCCAATCGGCCAATTACTCCCGCCCCAGTCTCCAGAGATAATCTCCCCAGGGTTCGCGCCCGCAAAGTGGCCACGCGAATGCTCGCGCGAAATAACGCTTGCGCGAAACAACGCTCGCGCCAAACAAGCTCGCGCCGAAGGCTCGTGTAAACAACGATCTCGTGTAGACAACGATGAAGTCCCTGTGGACGACCGGTATCTGGCTGCTCGCTGCGGCTGTGCTCTTGCACACTGGCTTGTTCACGCCCACGCTCACTGCCGTTACTCTCTTCTATTACTGCGTGCTGGTCGCCGGACTTCTGCTGGCCTGGCGGTTTCATTCAAACCGCGTGTTCTTCGCGCTGCTCGTGCTTTTTCTTGCCGAGCATGCCCTCGCATTCTTTTCCGCGGGGCGCGTGCCGTTGCTGGGCCCGGGACACATCGCGCTAGTCGCGATCGGCGTGCTATTGCCGCTTGATTTCGTTCTTCTATCGCTGGCGAAGGAACGCGGATTCGTCTTCTCCAGCATTGCTCCTCCAGCACTGGCGATTTTTGTTCAGTCGGTTGCAGTCGCAGTTCTCTGCCGCGCGCAACCATTGGCCGCCGCGCCGCGTACTCTGCACCATTCGCTACCCTTGCCGGCCTTGCCTTTCAGCGTAGTGCTGGCGTTCGCTACGGCCGCAATGATATTGCTGGCGCGTTTTCTGCTGTTCCACAAGCCGGTGGAGAGTGCATTCCTCTGGGCCTTAGCCGGCTGTTTTCTTGCCCTGCGGTTTGGAGGTGTGGGCCGAATTCCGTCCGCCTACTTCGCCGTCGCCGTTTTCATCTTGGCAGTCTCGATCGTCGAGACCTCCTACCTGCTGGCCTATCACGATGAACTGACCACCTTGCCCTCGCGCCGTGCTTTCAACGATGCGCTCCTGCGCCTGGAATCGCCATGTTCAGTGGCAATCGTGGATATCGACCACTTCAAGCGCTTCAACGACACCTATGGTCACGATACCGGGGACGAGGTCCTGCGCCTGGTGGCTTCGCGCCTGAGCCGTGTTGGCGGCGGCGGCCGGGCTTACCGTTGCGGGGGCGAGGAATTCGCCATCCTTTTTCCGGGCAAGACCAGCCAGGATGTAGTGGAGCATCTTGAACAACTGCGCGCTACCATCGAGACTAGCGCGTTCCGCCAACGCGGCTATGATCGCCGCCAGGCGCCCCGTGGTCCGGACCGCCGCAACCAGCGCATCCGCGGACGCACACAAGCTGGCCGTGTTGTACGCCAGCTCGCCCGCATGGATGACTTACCGCAGCTCTCGGTCACGGTCAGCATGGGCGTAGCGAGTTCCACGCGGGAGAAGCCCGATCTTCAACAGTTGATTCACCAGGCCGATCGGGCGCTCTACCGCGCCAAGGCGGCGGGACGCAATCGGGTGGAAACGGCATCGCATCGCCGCAAACCGCGCGCCAAGGCCGCCGTTACTGCATAGGCAGGCGCCAAGCTACGCCGGGAACATTCAGCAACTTCTCTTTACCGGGCGCAATCACGATGGAAAACAGGGCGAGCGGAAATATGCAGGCGATTTCCTGGGCAATTTCCAGAACGGGTTCTGAACGATTCCTAAACGCTTTTCTGAACGCTTTTCTGAACGTCGGGCCCGGATGCCGCTTAGGGCGGGAAGTGCGGCGACCGGGCTCGTACGTTTTTCGCAAGCACCGCCAGGCCGTGCGGTCAGCCATTGGCGGGTGGGGTTGGCTTCCTTCGCCCAATGCCCCCACAATCGGGACATTTCAAGCGGAGGAATGCAACGCCTTCGGACTTACCACTGATGTCCACGGGCTTAGCAATGTATCCGGTACCGCCACAACCTGGGCAGTCGTTCGGACTCACTCCTCCCCCTCATTGCTATCGATTGTTCAACGATTTAGGCGAAGTGCGCAGCAAAAGTGAATTGTGTTACGAAAGACGAACAAAAGCAGGGCGCGGACCCAATCCTGTGTGATATTCTTGCGCGCCGAAAGCTTGGCAGGGCAGAATCGCAACGTCGACGAACTGGGGAGTTCCGGAAATGACCAAGGCAGCGCGCTCAGTAGCATCCCCACGAGTGGTCAGCATCGAGGATTTCCGGCCAATCGCGCAGCGGCGCATACCACAATCGGTGTTTGATTATCTGGATGGCGGCGCCGAGGGCGAGGTAACGCTGCGCGAAAACTGCCGCGTTTTCGAAGACATCACGTTTCGGCCGCGGCATGCGGTCGCGGTTCCGGCTTGCGCACTGTGCACGCGCGTTCTTGGCTTTGACCTTGCTCTGCCGTTTCTGCTCGCTCCCGTCGGCTACAGCCGCCTCATGCATCCCGGAGGCGAGGTGGCTGCCGCGCGAGCCGCGGGCGCTGCGGGCACCGCCTACATACTCTCGACAATTTCGGGGCACAGACTCGAAGACGTGAAGTCGGGATCCTCGGGGCCCGTTTTCTATCAGCTTTATCTCATGGGTGGGCGCGGAGCCGCTGAAGCTGTCATTGAACGGGCACGAGTTGCAGGTTTCTCCGCGCTGGTCGTCACTATCGACACGCCGGTATCGGGAATTCGCGAGCGCGACTACCGCAACGGTATGAAGGAACTGATCAGCGGTAGTCCGTTGCAAAAAATCCAGTTTCTGCCACAAGTGCTTTCAAGGCCTGGCTGGCTCACCGCATTCCTGCGCGATGGCGGGTTGCCTTCCTTGCCCAACGTAGTGATTCCGGGCAAAGGTCCGATGCCGCTGGTCGATATCAATGCCGCGCTGGCGGAATCGGCGGTGACCTGGGCCGACCTGCGTTGGATTCGAGAACTTTGGCGAGGCCCGATCGTGGTTAAGGGCGTGCTCACCGGCGACGACGGACGGCGAGCCGTAGATGAAGGAGCAGCGGCGATTTCGGTTTCGAATCATGGTGGCCGCCAGCTCGATTGTGTTCCGTCGTCTTTGCGTGCGTTGCCGGAGGTGGTAAGCGCCGTGAACGGGCAGGTGGAGATCCTGATGGACGGCGGCATCCGTCGCGGCACGGATATCGTAAAAGCGATCTGCCTGGGCGCGCGCGCGGTGCTGTGCGGACGCGCCTACGCCTATGGTTTGGCGGCTGCCGGGGAAGCGGGAGTCACACGCGCCATCGAGATTCTGCGAACTGACCTGGAGCGTTCGCTCCGGCTGCTTGGCTGTTCGTCCGTTGCCGCTCTCGATCGTTCCTACGTGAATGTGCCAAAGAGCTGGGAATCGAACTGACTTAGCGAACTGATTTCATCAACGATCGATCTTCTGCAAATCAAGGCAGTTGCATTACGCGCGCGTTTTTAGTAGTTTCGGTCCGCACCAGACTCCGCTCCTGAGGAGGCTGTCATGCAGTGGACTCAGATTTACGATCCGTTTGGCCATTGGTGGCTTTCCACGCTAGTCGCGGCTCTTCCCATCATCGTGCTCTTCAGCCTGCTGGCCGGCTTCAAAGTGAAGCCGCACTGGTGCGCCATTGCCGGCGCACTGACCGCTGTGTTGGTGGCGATCGTGTTTTTTCGGATGCCGCTCCCACTGGCCGCAATGAGTTTCGGGTACGGCGTCGCTTTCGGAGTGCTCAAGATCGCCTGGATTGTGTTGGCGGCGGTCTACCTCTACGACATTTCCGTGGAGACGGGCCAATTTGAAATCATGAAGGAATCGGTCGCCGGAATTACCGCCGACCGCCGGCTTCAAGTCCTGCTGGTCGCGTTTTGCTTCGGAGCTTTTATTGAGGGCGCGGCCGGCTTCGGTGCTCCAGTGGCGATTGCCGGCGCTTTCATGATTGGGCTCGGATTCAAGCCCTTCCACGCAGCCGCGCTGAACCTTATTGCCAACACTGCGCCGGTGGCTTGGGGCGCGATCGGAACTCCGATTCACACTCTTGCGGCAGTAACGGCGCTGCCCGAATCCGATCTCAACGCCATGATCGGGCGCATCCTTCCGTTCACCGCCGTCATCGTTCCTTTCTGGCTGGTACGAACCATGGTGGGTTGGAAAGAAACCTTTGAAGTGCTTCCCGCCATTGCCGTGGTCGGCTTCTCATTCGCGCTCACCCAGTTCTTCTGGTCGAACTACGTAGATAGTAATCTTGTGGATATCATGGGAGGCGTGATCTCCATCGTCGCGCTGGTGACTTTTCTGCGTTTCTGGAAGCCGAAAAAGATATGGCGGTTCGACTACGACGAGAGGGCGAATGTTTTGCCTCCGCCCAGTGCCGAGATCAGCGACCAGTTCGGCGGCGAGTGGCCTGCCGACACATTCGACGGATACTCCAAGGCCCGTGCTTACACTACGTCGCAAGTATTGAAAGCCTGGTTGCCCTTCGCCATCTTGTCGGTATTTGTTCTGCTGTGGGGATTGCCATCAGTAAAGCTTGCCATGAACCGCGCCACCACGCCGGCTTTTCAGGTGATACAGGCAGATGGCAAAAAGCGGCCGGGTCCGGCGGGTTGGGATGTGCCTTACTTGCACAACGCCGTTTATCGCGCAGCGCCGGTGGTCACCAAACCGACTCCAGAGGCGGCGCGCTATGACTTTAACTGGCTCTCCGCAACTGGAACCGGCTGCTTTTTCGCCGCGATCGTTTCGGGCTTCCTGCTTGGCTTGGGCCCTGTGAAGTTGATGAAAATCTTCTGGCGGACCCTGGTGCGGATGCGGCTGGCCATGGTTGCCATTTCCTTCATGCTGGGCCTTGGGTATGTGACGCGCTACTCGGGCCTGGATGCCGTGCTGGGCCTGGCATTTACGCGCAGCGGTTGGTTTTATCCCTTCTGTGGAACCTTCCTGGGCTGGCTCGGCGTCGCGCTCACCGGCAGCGACACATCTTCCAACGCGCTGTTTGGAAGTTTGCAGAGAATTACGGCTCAACAGCTTGGCATCGACCCGATTCTCATGTGCGCGGCCAACAGCGCCGGCGGAGTGATGGGGAAAATGGTCGATGCGCAGTCCATTACCATTGCCACCGCTGCGACGGAGCAAGTGGGCAACGAAGGAATTATTTTCCGCTTTGTGGCCTGGCACTCGGTGGCACTCGGAGCCATTGTCGGAATCATTGTGATGCTCTACGCCTATGTTTTCCGCTGGGCCGTGCCGCACGGGCTGCAGTTTGTGAAGTAAGAGGCATCAAACGCGCGGTTGCTGAGAGGTGGAGGTGAGACGTCTTCCGGCCGTTTTCAATTCTTTCGCTTGAGTACGTACAGCACTTTGGAGGATTGCGGCAAATAAGTTTGCGCCGCGTCTCCCCAGATATAGCGAGTGGAGTCTCCGATGTCGGCGACTCCTACTTTCTCGTACTGCTCGTTCATGAACAACTGCAGCCGGGCCAGGAACGCGGCGAGTTCCGCGTCTCCATTTCGGTCGCCCCAGGAATCCCAGACGTCCACATAAATCAAATACTCCGGGCAATTGCTCTTCAGTTCTCCAATCATCTGTTCCCGCATGGGAGCGGTGTACTTCTGCCGCCCGATCAGGCTGTACATGTAGATATAGCCCGTCGCTGAATGCCGCTTGGCATAAAAGTAAATCTCCGGCTCCGATCCCAGCACCGCGATGCGCGCGTCTTCTGGGGAATGCTCTTTTATGTAGCCAGCCACTTTCACGGCGGGTAAGAACGGCCCATCGCCGTAAGTGGCGCGAAACGCAGAATCCGGATCCAGAAAGAAATAAAACTCCCGCTGCTGCCAAACGGAATATCCGAAGGCGACAACGATAATGAGCGCCGGAACGATAGCGAGATTTCTCGATTTTTGCCGTGCAGCCAGTTTCTCCGTTGCCAAACTCACCGCCACCCCTGCGAGCATTGCGGTCACGGGAAGGAACAGAATGAAATAGTGCGGCCGGAAGTATCCGCCTGGGCACAGCGCGAGAAACGAAAAACAGAACAGGCCCCCGAGAAATGCGGACTCTGCGCGGGCGCGTGCGTTCCACAGCAGAGCGCTCAGCCCAACCGCAGCGAGAAGCCAAATCGGCGCCGCGGGCTCGGCGGCCGTGCGAAAGTTTTCCAGAAAAGTGTGCACTGCCCGGTGCAGACCGATTTTGGAGTATTCGCCGGCATAAGACACAGTCCAGAACCAAAACTCATGGAACACGCCCGCGCGGTAGAGAAGCCAGCACGAGAACGCATAGGGCAGAACGGCCCCCGAGATGAGCACCGCAGCGTGGCGCGCCAGCGTTGAGCGTTTGCTCTTCTGCTTGCGCTCACTCGCGACCAGATAGAAGAGACAAAAGAAAACAAAGAATATCCCGTGCTGTTTCATCAAGAGTGCGATTCCGCACAGCAGGCCACTTGAGAAAAACCGCCACCCACTTTGCGATTCGAGCGCCTTCCGCAAGAGCAGAATGGCGAGAATTGCCGGAACCACAACGAAGTGGGTGGCGTGGGCTTCAAAGCCCATCACGGAAAAGCTCGTGGAGAGCAACGCATAGCCGGCTGCTGCCGCCAAAGCTGCTGCTCGCCCGAATACATTCAGCGTCAGGCAGAAAAGCAAAAGCGTGGCCGCTGCGTTTATGAACAAGAGACCAACGTGAATTCCCGCCGGCGTTTCGCCGAAAGCTGCGAGCACGATGGCGTAGGCCGCATAGATGCCGGGCAGTTTCATGTTGTAGGCAAGCTGGTAAGGAGGAATCCTCTGCAACAAAAGCTGCCCCGCGTAGGCGTACTCGCCTTCGTCCCGTTCCAGCGGCATCGCGCGCAACCGGTAGCGAATCAGCCCGAACAACAAAACCGTACACAAGAGCAGGGCAATGTACAGGAACGCAGGAACGCGCGACGATCGCGGCTGGGAGACAGCTGTAGCTTCAGGCCGCGAGAACAAAGAGACCTCCCGCGGTTCGGCGAGCTGTCGCCGACGCACCGCAATGTCCAGACCATCCGCAATGAGAAGGCATTCAACTTTAGAATAGTATGATTTGCGAGTCCGAGGATTTTATCTCGAAGCAGTATCTCTGCATGATCTTCTCCGACGCAATCAACCCGCGGCCGTCGACCAGCGTTGCGGGCGCTCAGCCGTTAAGCGATCCGCGGGAAACCCGGCGCGAATTGTCTTCCCGGCTTGAGTGCTGGTTGCCAGCGCTCGTGCTGGTCGCGGGCTTCATCGCGAGGTTGATTCCGGCGTGGCGGTATTTCCTCAATCCTGACGAAGCCCTGCACAATCTTTTGGCCAGCCAGCCGTCCTTGAAACTTGCGTACAGCGCGGCGCTCACCAACGCACATCCTCCGCTGTTAATTCTGCTGCTCTATTATGTGCGCTACTTCGGGCATTCCGAGTTGCTGCTGCGTATGCCGTCAGTGCTCGCGGGCACGGCGTGCTGCTGGATGGGATATCAATGGCTGAAGCGCGTCACAAATCCCTTCACAGCGTGCATCGGCCTGTCGCTGTTGGCGTTCTCCCCAACACTGATCGAACTATCGGCTGAGATCCGGCAGTACGCGCTGCTGCTGTTCTTTGCTGCGAGTTGCCTGTATCTGTCTGAGCGCGCGATTCAGGAAGGCTCACGCTTCTGCATGGCCTTGTTTTCGCTGTCTCTTTACGGAGCGCTGCTCACGCACTATTCATCGCTTATTTTTGCGTTCGCTGTGGGGATTTACATGCTGGTGAGACTTCACCCTTATACAAGGCGCATGGGACTTTTCGCCACCTGGGCTTGTGGCCAAATCGGAGCTCTGGCGCTCACCGCTTATTTCCTCGTCACTCACGTGGCGCGTTTGCGGGCAAGCGGGATGCCTCAGGGAATTGCCGAAACCTGGCTCCGCAAGAGCATCTTTCATGCCGGCGAAAACAATGTGGCAGGGTTCATTTCGCTGCAAACGTTGCGCGTCTTCACTTATCTGTTTAGCCACGGCTTGGTCGGGACATTAGCGCTGCTGGCATTTGTGGGCGGCCTGGTTGCGTTGGTTACGGGCAAGACGATGCGGAATGAGGCGGGGCCAACACAACGCGAAATCGCGCTGCTGTTGAGTGTGCCTTTCATCGTCAACTGCGCTGCGGCGCTGGCCGGACTTTATCCCTACGGCGGTACGCGGCACGATTCGTTTCTCGCTCTATTCGCGATGGCCGCCGCCAGCATCGGCATCGCAACCTGGATTCCGGCCCGACCTGGGACCAAGCTTCTTGCCGTTTTCGCCGCGCTGGCGCTCTGCAATTTGTTTCCGGCCCCGCCGCCGCCGATCCGGTCCCGAAACCACTCTCGCACCCTCATGAACCACGCCGTGCAGTCGTTGTGGCAGGCGGCTCCGCCGGGATCCATCCTTCTTGCCGATTACCAGAGTGGTCTTCTGCTCGGGTACTATGCTTGCGGCCACCCTGTGGTTCAGACGTTTCCACCTCTGCAGCCCTTTGCGAAATTCGATTGTGGCCGCTACACCGTCATCACATCCCGCCCCCAGGAGTGGAAGTTCTATGCCGACGACTTGAGGAGCCAGTGGGCGCAGATGGCCGAAACTTACGGAATCACACCCGGAACCAGAGTCTGGCTTTTCGATGCCGGTTGGATCACGGATTCTGCACCCGCCATTCAGAAAGGAAATCGGGAATTTGGTTGCGCGTTTCCTCAGAACTTCGGGGAGAATATTCTCTTCTGTGGGCTAACCGGAATTGGCTCCAACCCATCACTTCACAACCTACCAGTCGCAAAGTAATCCTGTTCCTAGCCCGAAGCGTGCTTGCCGGGATCTTAGAACACCCAAGAGATCCGGAAGAAGTCCTCCTCGCAGCAACGATCATCCCCGGATTCTCCGCGGATCGATGCCAAGCTGCTTAAGCTTCGCCTGCAATGCTGCGTCTTTCAAGCCCAGCCGTGCGGCTGCGCCATTCCGTCCGGCCAGCCGGCCGTCGCTCTCGCGCAGGGCGCGGACAATCTGCTCGCGTTCCGTCTCTTTCACACGGACGCTGCTCACGGCGCTCCGGCCCTCCAGTTCGCCGAGCGGCGATTGCAACACCGAACCGTTGGTCAGAATCACCGAACGTTCCACGAAATTTTCCAGTTCGCGCACGTTCCCCGGCCAACTCCACTGCATCAACGTCTCCATTGCCTTCTGTGGAATGCTGGTGATGGACTTGCCCATTCGGCCCGCGTACTTGCGGACAAAATGCTCGGCCAGCAACCGGATGTCCTCACGCCGTTCTCGCAAAGGAGGGACCCGGATCGGAAACACATTCAGCCGGTAATACAGATCGCTGCGAAACTGTTTCTCGCTCATGCTCTGAAGCAAGTCGCGATTGGTCGCCGCCACTAACCGAAAATCGACTCTCAGGGCATGCGTGCCTCCCAGCCGTTCAAACTCGTGATCCTGCAATACGCGCAACAGCTTCGGCTGCAAGTGCAGGGGAAGCTCACCGATCTCATCGAGAAATAGGGTTCCTTTATCCGCCAGTTCCAGCCGTCCCAGTTTCCTGGCGAAGGCGCCGGTGAAAGCCCCTTTTTCGTGGCCGAACAATTCGCTTTCCAGCAGGGCCGCCGGGATGGCTGCCGCATTCATCTTGATGAAGGTGTTGCCCTTGCGCTTACTCATCCGGTGGATCGCGCGCGCCACCAGTTCTTTTCCCGTGCCGGTTTCTCCCAACAGGAGAACTGTCGCATCGCTCCCCGCCACTTTCGCCACACTCTCCATAACTGCGGTCAGAGTTTTGCTGCGTCCGATGATCTCCCCGAACCCCAGTTCGGAATCGATGGCCTGCTCCAGATAAAGTTTTTCTTCCCCTAGCCGCTCCTTGGCCAGCCGCAGTTCCTCCTCAGCCCGTTTGCGCTCGGTCAAGTCGATGGAAGCGCCCACCACTCCCCGCGGCTTGCCATCCTCGCCCAGCAGTGGGACCGCGTTGAACTCGGTGTAGCGCTCAATGCCATCGTCAAAAACCACCGATAACGGGACCCCGTACTCCGCATTCCCCGTGGCCGCAGCCCTTTGCATCGGAAGCTCCCCAATCGGCACTACGGCCCCGTTCCGCATCAGCCGGAATCCCACCTGTCCAGGTGGAGGAGCATTCCGGGAGACGTTCGCGCCCTTTGGCAGACGCAATTGCTCGTATCCCGCCCGGTTGGCAGTTATGTCTTCGCACGCCACATCATGCGCGATAAACACCGACACTGGCACTGCGTCCAGCACCGCCTCCAGCTCCTTCGACTTGGTTCGTTCGCGGGCCTCACTCGCCCGCAACGCCTCCTCGGCTCGCTTTCGTTCGGTGATGTCCTGGACAATAGCCATGTGCCAGACCGGTTGGTCTTGCACGGCCCACATGGCCACCACAGAGACCTCGACCCAGCGAATCGATCCATCGGCGCGCAGGTACCTCTTTTCCATCTCATAGTGCCGCGTCTCTCCCGCCACCATTTGCCTCATCTTCGCGAGGTTACCCTCCAGATCGTGGGGATGGGTGATGCTCTGAAAGGTGCGCCCTAGCAGATCCGGCTCCGTGCGCCCGACGATCTCGCAAAACTTCGCATTGACCCGCAGAAACTGCCCGGTCCTCGTGTCCACCCAGCAAATACCGACGGGAGACCGCTCATAGACACCGCGGTAGCGTCTTTCACTGTCTTCCAGCCGCGCATCCGCTTCCTTTTGTTTTGTGAGATCGCGGCAGATGGCCACCACATAGTCCCGGTCAAGCTGCACCCGCTTCATATTGATTTCCACCGGATAAGTCGATCCATCCTTTCGCCGGTGGATGCTGTCGAGTAGCAAGGATCCTGATCTGCGCAGTTCCTCGTTAATCCTGACCCGCGAGGATTCGTCCACTGTGGGATCGATATCGAAGACTCCGAGTAACAGAAGTTCTTCCCGGCTGTAGCCAAGGTCGGAGCAGGCCTTCTCATTTACATCGAGGAAGCGCAGCGTTTCCGGATCTACCACCTCGATGGCGTCGTTGCACTGATCCAGCAAAGTTCGGAATAACTCTAGATCGTGGATGGTTCGCTGGCCCGCCCGCACATTGCGCAGCAGCCTCTCGCCCGCCTTGCGCAGCAACCGCTCCGCCCGTTTCTGTTCGGTAACGTCGTGAGCCATTCCCCGCACTACGGGCGAAGCCACGCCCTCGGTTCGCAACGTATTGTGGTACTCCCAGATGCGGCGTTCTCCCGAGCGCGTCATCACGGCCAGCAGGCCGCTGGCTTCGCCCGCCGTCTGAATTTCGCGAAGGTCATCGTCAAAATGGCCGCGAAAGTCGGGGGCTATAAGATCCGGCATTGGAATCTGCAGCAGTTCTTCCACGCTGTAAGTGAGGAGGCGCGCTACCGCGGGATTGACCGCAAGGAGGCGGCCTTGCAAATCGTGGACGCACAGCAAATCCCGGCTATGCTCCACCAGATCGCGATGCCAGTCCTCGTTTTCCCACAGGGACCGCCGGATCGGGTCCGTCTTCCCTGGCTCTGACTTTGGCAATGAAGGATCACACTCTGCAAGGGGCGGTTCCATAACTCACCCTTACGAGCCGCACGCAGTTATTGCGATACCAGACTAGGCCATTCTTCCCCACCGCACGCGGCTCTCCAAAACATTTTGCCGCTCCAGGACGCACTCATCTCTTGCCTGGCGCGCCTGGCGCGGGTCGCAGAAGTGTATCAGAAGCGCTGAGTGCTTACACCAGTTTCGTAAACCTGTTCGGAAAACCTGCGGAGCCGCAGCAGCTGGGCACGACATGGGCCCCGGCGGGTTCGGGATTCGCCGCCAGCCGCCGTCGAATCGGTTATTGCGGCTGGGGAACGATCCGCAGATAAGGCCGCGGCGACTTCCAGCCGCCAGGATACTTCTTTTGCGCTTCCTCGTTCGACACCGCCGGCACAATGATCACGTCGTCTCCCTGTTTCCAGTTCACCGGGGTTGCCACTTTATGCTTGGCCGTGAGTTGGATCGAATCGAGAACCCGCAGCACCTCATCGAAGTTACGGCCCGTGCTCATCGGATAGCTCAGCGTCAGCTTGATCTTCTTGTCGGGACCGACCACGAACACCGTCCGGACCGGAGCATTGTCAGCCGCAGTCCTGCCTTCGGAGGTAGTGCCGCTCGTCGCTGGCAGCATGTCATACAGCTTGGCAATTTTGAGCTCGGGATCGCCGATCATGGGATATGTGACCTTATGACCCTGCGTCTCCTCGATATCCACAGCCCACTTGCTATGACTGGTGACCGGATCCACGCTCAATCCGAGAATCTTGCAGTTCCTCTTTTCGAATTCCGGTTGCAGACCGGCCATGTATCCCAGTTCCGTGGTGCAGACAGGGGTAAAGTCCTTCGGATGCGAGAACAGAACGGCCCAGCCATCGCCGATCCATTCGTGAAAATTGACTGTGCCTTGCGTGGTTTCGGCAATGAAATCGGGCGCGGTGTCATTGATTCGTAAAGACACTTTGAAGCTCCTTCAGTTCAATTCGGATTTCGGCTCCCGCAAAACTCGTCAGCCACGGAGCGCTACTCGCTTATTTTAGTTGTGGATCAGGATAGCGCACCAGCGCGGATGTCGGCCCTTATTGCCAGTTTTCTTCCTCCGCATCTATGCGAAGCCGCTGCGGCTCATTATACACAGTACATCCATTAAGGTAGTAGTCATTTATCGCACAGTCTGCCGAGCATCGCAGTCGCCCGGGCTTGAGCGGCGAACCTACCCCGCCCTTATCTGCGACTGAGCCGAGGCGCCAGCCCGTCCACTGGGCTTCTTGATCGCAGCCTCGCCCCCATCCCAGCCCATGACCGCCAAGTAAGCTCTCTCGATCTGCACGGCGATGTCCGGCCACAAATACCGCTCGCGAATCCGGCGCTTCGCCGCCTCTCCCGCAGCTTCCCGCACCGCCGGGTTCGCGATCAAGAATCGCAACCGGCCCGCCAGGTCCGCCGCGTCGCCGCGCCGGAAAGTGAAGCCTGCGCCTTCCACCAGTTCCCGGTTTTCGGGAACGTCGCTGGCCAGCACGCAGAGTCCCGCACCCATGGCATCCAGCAGCGCCAGCGACAATCCCTCCAAATCTGAAGGCAGCACGAACACCATGGCATTGGTCAGCAATTCGTCAAGGGTTTCCCCCGAAACCGGGTCCAGCATGTTGATGCGCCCGCCCGCATGTGCCCGCAAGCTCCGCGAGTATTCGGTGCAATAGCTGGAGGCTCCCGCCATCACCAGCTTCGCATCGGTATCCAGTTGCTCATACGCTTCCACCAGCAAATGGCAGCCTTTCTCGGGAGAAAACCGCCCTAGAAACAGAAGGTAATTTCCCGCTTCCAATCCCCACCCGAAAATTCTGTGCGGCGCCTGCCGTCTGCGCAGCACGCCGCCATTCGGCACATACCGGGTTTCCGCTCCGTAGTGTTCCCGGTAATATTGCTGCAGCACCTGCGACACCACCATGGTTCCGCTCGGCAAACCCACCGCCGCTCGTTCTCCCACTCGCAACACCAGGGAAGCGACGCGTCCCCATTTCTTTCTTTGCCAGTCGAGGCCCTGCACCGTGACCACTGTCTTCTTTCCGAACAAGCGCGGAATGCAGGAGAACAGCGCTGGACCCAGCGTGTGATAGTGCACGATATCGCAGCTCTGCGTGAAAACGTGAATCGTGCTCAGCAGCGTATGCACCGCGGTTTCCAGATGCTTCGACCGGATGGTCGGCAGTCGTACCAGCCGCATTCCGTTGTGCCGCGCTTCCGCGGGCGTGAAGTAGGTCCGGCAATATGCGGTAACTTCATGTCCCATCTCTACCAGCCGCTTTCCGACCTGCTCGTAGTAGGTTTCGACGCCGCTGTATTTGGCGATCACGCCGCGACCGCCGATGAATGCGATTCGCAGCTTGGGCGTTGGCAGAGCCAGCGGAATCGTGTCGCCGCCGGTTGAAGCCCCATGCGAAGCCACCCGAGGCAGCAACGTGACTGCCGCTGCAGTGCCGCTCCAAACGCTGCCTTGCACTTTCGCAGAGACGTCGCTGGCTACGTCTCTGCCGCCAAAATTGGCCGTCGCCGCCGGCATCGGACCGGCCATTGTGCGTCGTGGGGCGCGGGCAGCTTTCTTCTCCGCCACCAGACGTTCATACAATCCCACGAGCGCCTCGTAATGCGCTTCTGGCGTAAATCGCTGCCGCGCAAATTCCTGTCCCGCCCGGCCCATTTGTTCTGCCAACGACGGCCGCGCGGCAAGGTATTCGATCGCCGATGCCAGTTGCCCGACATCTCCCATCCGATAGAGCAGCCCAGTCTCACCGGCACGCACCAGTTCCCGCCGCGATCCCCAATCGGATGCCACCACAGCTCGCGCTTCCGCATACGACTCGAGGATCGTCTTGCCCAGCGTTTCGTAGGCGTGCGACGGCAGAACTGTAAATCGGGCGCTGGCAATCACTCGCTCCAGCTCGGCGCCCCGCATATAGCCCAGGAAGTCCACGTTCCTGAGTTCCAATTCTCGCGTCATGAGTTGCAGATTCTCGCGCTCTGGCCCCTCGCCTGCGATCATCAACCGCAGGCGAGGCAGGCGCTGCATGGCCCGCAATAAATCCCCGACGCCCTTTTCTGCCGAAAGCCTGCCGAAGTAAAGCAATGCCGCGCTTTCGCCCGCGGGCGCAACCGGCCTTACCCGCTGAAAGTGGGGCAGCACTTCGAATTTCGCGCTGTCCCAGCCGTGCTCCACAAACTTGTCGCGCACGAACCGGCTCGGCGCCAGAAAGCAATCCACGCAGTTCCTGTAAGTGCCCAGCCACTTGTGGAAATAAGCCTCGGCCGCGAGCGTCATCCTCGCCCCCGCTCCCGGATAGCAGTTCGTTCCCACCACATGCCAGAACTTTCCTCCCTTGCAGGCCTCGCAGGTTTCCCCTTGCCACACCAGGTTGTAGCTCGGGCACAGCAATTTGAAATCGTTCAGGTGATACACCACCGGAACCCGATGCGCCTTCAGTTCCCACAGAATCGACGGCGAAAGATGGTGATAGATGTTGCGCACGTGGGCCACGTCCGGCCGGAAGTCTGCGATCATCGCGCGCATACGCCGCCGCGCCTCCGGCGAATAGACCGCATGCGCCGCCAGCCGGACTTTGCGAATCCATGTCCTCTGATTCTTGAATACGATATTTGGCACAAAATGGCGGTCGTAGGGCGTCGGTTTTCCGCGCTCATCCGCCATGGAAAACAGAGCCACCTCGTGGCCCTGTGACCGCATCAGTTCCATCGCTTCAAACAGGTACACCTCGGTGCCGCTGAATGGGTAGTTGTACTTGTTGCAAAACAGAATCCGCATGGGGGAAGCTCCTATGGCCTGCCGTCAGCTCCAGGAACTGGCTGGCAAAATTGTCCAGGTTTTGTTGGCGATTGAAGTTGCGCAATACTTGCACGTGCGCCGCGTGCCGGATCCAGTCGAGCCCGCTGGGAAACGTTCGCTCTTCCTCGCACCACATCGAGTGGATAAACCGGATGGCCGCTGCCAATTCCTCCAGCGAGCCCGGTTCGCAAAGAAATCCCGTCTTGCCAGAGGTGACGAGCTCCGGGATTCCCGTGATGGCCGGCGCCAGCACGATCCTGCCCCGCGCCATCGCCTCCACAAGCACCAGCGGAAGCCCTTCGCTTCGGCTGGTCAGGACGACCACGTCGGCGCGCTCGTAAAGAGAGTCCATCTGCTGGCGAGGCACGTGGCCGATCAGCATGACGAATTCCTGCAGACCTTTCCTGCGGATCAGGGATTTCAGACGTCGCCGCTCCGGCCCGTCTCCGGCGATTACACACTCAAAATCGAGCCCATCCTCACGTAACCGGGCGCAGGCGCGTATCAGAAATTCATGGTTCTTTACGGCATGCAACCGGCCCACCGACAGCAGGCTGAACTTTCGGCGTGGATCGCGGTCGGTTTTGCCCGAGAGCACGCTCCGTCCGGGCACTTCAACCCCAAGCCGCGCCACGATTATTTTCTGGGGATCGATTGCAGGGAATCGCCGGGCTATGTATCGGCGGTTGAATTCCGAAATTGTCACGCAGAACCGGCAAGCCTCAAGTTTTATGTCGAGATAGGTTCCGTGCAGCAATAGATCCGAACCGTGCAGCGTCATACTGAAGCCCACGCCCAGCAGCCGCGCCGCGACCATCGCGACCCACGAGCCGAAGTACCCGTGATGCGCGTGGATGTGATCCACTTCATGCTCTTTCAATAAGACGGCGTAGTAGGCACCGAGCCCCGTGTGCGCCACAGCCTTCAGCCGCCGCAACGGAGATTCTCTGCCCTCGAACATCACCCGCCGCAGCAAGCCGGCGATCCGCCGCCACCCGCGCACGCCCAGCCACGCTGCCCGCGGCAACAGCCACCAGCGGATTGGCTGCAGGCAGATGACGTCTTCTTCACAACTCCCACCGCCATCCATCTGAGTTTGTGTCTTTGTTCTTCGCACACTGCCGGCAATTACTCTCGCTCCGCGCCGCCGCAGTTCCTCGATCTCCTCGCCCACGTAAGGCTCGACGGCAACAGGGAATTGATTCGCGAGATAGGCGACTGTCCGCATGATGTTCCTCGTTGATCGAGATTGCTTGCGCCAGGATTGCCGCCGAGCGATCGGTCGCAGTAGCGAAAAATCTACGTCGACCATGACGAATCGCGCGCCGCCCGCCGGCGCTGTGCCGCCAGCATTCCCGCCATGGTGAACAGCAACCCGTTCACAAACTGATAATTCATCACCACGGCAGCCGCGTTCACCCAATAAACCCCGAGCACAATCGGCCACAGTTCATGAAACTGCTGATTGAGAAAACCGTCGCGCTCCGCCAGTGGAACCCGGCCCCATCCCAACCGGAGCAACTCCCACATCAGCCATGCATACAACCCCAGTCCGGCCACGCCATGTTCCACCAGCAACTCCAGGTAGGTGTTGTGCGGATACAACTCCTTCTCCTTATAGTTGCTGACGTGCAGGGCCAGCTCCTGCGGCATCCGGTTCACGCCCCACCCCGTCATCGGTTTTTCCAGAAACATCTGCCATCCGCCGGCATAAACCGCCTGCCGGAATTCCACCGGCGCCGAATCCTCCATCCGCTCAGCGAACGCGTGGCGCTGATCGTCAAAACTCCAAACTCCAAAAGCTCCCAAGGCTCCCACCACGGCCACCCCGGCGCAGATTTGCCGCAGCCGCCGGTTCCGCGCGCGAAAAATCAGGACTGCAACCGTGGCCGCAAACGCTCCCCATACCGCCCGCGTCATCGTGGCCAGAATCGCCACCGGCAACGCGGCCAGCAGCACCCCCGCTCTTACTCCCCGCATTCTTCCCCGCATCAGTGCGTGCAGCGCCAGCAATCCCAACAGACTCAGCGAAACTCCGTTGGCCACCGCCTGCAAGAAAGGACCGCGCGCCCGGTCCGCGTGGTACCCGATGCTTTCATCCAGAATGAAGTGCGGAAAAATCAGTCCCTTCGCCCCGATCAAAAACGCAATCGCCGTAAAGCAAAGATAGGCCAGCACAATGAGCGCAAATGTCTCAAACTGCCGTAACTGCGCTTCCTCGCGAAACACCAGCCCGGCCAAATGAAACAGCACGAACGGCACAATAAACTTTGCTGCCAACAGGCTCCAGGTTGCGCTGTCGTAGGGTTGCCCCACCACGCTCGTCACCGCCAGCAGCGTCAGCCCGATCATCGGCCACGTCGCCCGCTCCACCACCACCAATCTCTGCCGCAGAGCCAGCGTGCGCGCCGCAACTCCCAACACCAGCAACCCGAACAGGACCCGGTCAATCGCATAGAACCTTACGTCCGGAGGCCGCAACAGCATCGCCGCCATCGCCGCCAGAAACAGCGCCGCCGGAGCCATTACCAGCAACTGCAGCGCCCGCAACCCACCCTTCACTCCGCACCCAGCCGCTTCCCCGGCCCACTCTGCTGGGTTCGCTCGCGTCCAGGCAGCCTGCATCAATCTCCGCTTCCCCGCACCACCGCGGCCGCGGTTTTCAGCAGAATTCGCAAGTCCATCCCCAGACTCCAGCGCTGGATGTACTCCAGGTCCAACTCCATCCCCGTTTCAAACGACGGGTCCCGCCGGGCCGTCACCTGCCACAGCCCGGTGATTCCCGGCGTCACGTCCAAGCGCTGAAAGTGCTCGATTCCGTAGGTCAAGAAATCGTCCACCGGATGCGGCCGCGGCCCCACCAGGCTCATCTCCCCTTGCAGCACATTCCAAAGCTGCGGAAGTTCATCCAGGCTGTAGCGCCGCAGCCATCGCCCCACCCGCGTGATGCGCGGATCGCTGGCAATCTTGAAAAACGGCCCCAGCCGCTGATTCCGCTCTCGCAGCTTCGCCTTCATCTCGTCCGCAGCCTCCACCATGGTGCGAAACTTGTAGCAGCGAAAGGGACGCCCTTTGCGCCCCACGCGCGGCGCAGCGTAGAGAACCGGTCCCGGCGAGTCCAGCTTGATCAGCAACCCCACCAACGCCAGCACCGGCGCAAGCGCGGCCAGAGCGCCCGCCGACCCCATCACATCGATCCCGCGCTTCAGGAACAGTCCCTGCCGGGGTACGCGCTCCTCGTGCAGCGCGATCAACGGAATTCCCCCCAGCCGCTCCAACCTCCGCACCGGCTCGCAGCCAAACAGATCCGGCGCCATCTTCACGTCGAGCCGCAGCCGCCGCGCCTCGCCTAGCACCCGCAATGCCGCCTTCCGGTCGTGCGGACCAGCCAGAATCACTTCATCCACAAATCCAGTGCGTGCCAGCTTGGTTAACTCGCTTACCCGTCCGATCACGCCGTTTCCCATAGGCTTCCAGTCGTCCAGGAATCCGCAAACCGTGCGCCCCGTCTCCGGATGCTTCTCCAGATACCTCGCGATTCTCCGGCCCGGTTCACCCGCTCCGACAATCAGTACATTCCGCGCACCTGGCTCCGTGTCCTGCCCCTTTCGCTTCCGCCATCTCCAGGCCAGCGACCCGCCAATTTCCACCATCGCCACCCACACGCCAGCCACGGCCAGCACTACTAACTCGTGGATCGTCAGTGCTAAGCTCATCAGCGCAAAGCCCATCAGCCCAAAAAAACTCAGCGCAAAACCGATCACCGCAGCTCCCCAAAACACCGGTCGGGCAGAACCGAAAGCAATTCTTGCCGGCCTGTTATAGCCGGCGGTAAATCCTCTCGGGAATCGGAAACGTCCTCTCGCTCAGCACCGTCCCCAGAATCCGCGCCTGCGCCGCTCCCATCGTTTCCTTGATCTTGAGCGCCGTCGCCCTCCGCGTGCTGTGCGCCCCTACCACAAGAATGATTCCATCGGCCAGTTGTCCCAGCAGCGCGGCTTCGCTCGAAATCCCCGCCGGTGGCCCATGAATCACCGCGTATTCAAATCCATTCCGCAGTTCCTCCAGGCGCGCGTGCCAATTCCGCACCGAAGGAAATCGCTCGCTGTTTTCCAGACTGCCGATTCCCGGCACCTGCCACAGATTGCCTGCCACTGCAACGCACTTCGATCTCGTCACACATTTGTGATCCAGGCGAGTGTGGTCCAGTCGAATGTTCGCCACCCGCGCCATGTGCGCGTCCGCGCCCACAATGGCAATGCTCTCTCGCGTTTCCAGCGCCAGCGCTTTGCCCACCTGCAGGCACACGCTCGCGACATCGGTTTCCAGGTCCACCGCGCTGAACACAACCTGCCTCACCCGATGCTCTTGCTGCGATGAAAATACCTGCCGCACCAGTCCGCGAATCTGTTCGCGGGCAAAATCCTGCGGGCTCCATCCGGCAGCTTCCTTGAAAGCCGCGGCGCGCCGCGGCACCACCTCCGGCCCCGGAGTCTCCACCGGCGGGGCAGGCCGCAGCACGTCCGGGTTCGCGCTCATCTCGTATCCTTCACGCCGGCAGTCGCTCTCTCTGGCCTTTGGGCAGCGAGGCCAATACCGGAATCTCCAAGCACGCGATCACCTCTTCCGGGGTGCGCAATGCGGGGTCGAGGTAGTCCCGGGCAAACGCAGCTCCCGCTCCAGCCCCGCCCGCGGCCGCCAGGCCCCCAAGCACCACCAGCCAGGCTGGCCACACGGGCAGGGCCGGGACCACGGGCTGCTCCGCGATCGCCACGTTCACAATGCCACGCTCGTCCAGCGCGTCGCCCACGCGTGCTTCTTCCCGCTTCTTTACATAAAGAAGATAATTGTCTTCCGCCGCCTTCTCGCTGATCGTCAGATCGTCCTGAGTGATCGCGTCGTCTCCCAGTTGGCGGGCCAGTGCGTGATACCCCGCCAATTGCGCGCTCGTCGTTGCCGCTCTCGCTTCCAATCCTTTCAGCTCCACCTGCGCTTTCTGCAGCTCCGCCCGCGCCCATTCGTAATTCGAATCTTTTTCCGTCGTCTCGTCCCGCAGCGGGCTCAAAGCCTCGCTGGCGATGGCAGCCTTGGTCTGCGCAATCTGCTGCTCCACTTCCTGCACCAGGCGATGGCCCGCCTCAAACTTGGTCAGCAATTGGGTCTTCTTTAGTTCCAGGTCCAGCAGGCTCGCCTTCAGCGCGCGCAATAGCTCTGGGTTATCCGCCGTTCGCATCAGAGTGGTGGTTCGCTCCGGCAGTTTTGCCATCTGCGCCGCCAGTTCCTGCACGCGGTGCTGTGTCTCCGCCATTTCCACTCGCGTTTGCTTGTAGCTCGCTTCCACCTCGTTCGACCGTTGCAGCACCAGATCGCGTTGCTGCGCCGCCGCCACTACGTCATGGCCCCGCGTGAACTCCTGCAGCCGCCGCATGGTGCCCTCCAATTGCCGCCGCGATTCCTCAGTCTGCTGATCGAAAAATCCAAACTCGCCGCCCGGACGGTGTACCTCCATGTGTTTTTCCAGATAGACGCTGGCCAGCGTTTGCAGCACCTTGCCTGCCTGTTGCGGATCGGCTGCGTCATACTCCACCGCGATCAGGTTTGTTTTTTTCATCGTTTCCACTTTCAGCCGCTGGGCCAGCCGCCTTGCCGCCCGTTCCACTTTCGCTGCGTGACTTTCGCCCGGCCTTAACCAGCGCAGCCAGTCGTGTGCTTCCAGTCCGTTCTTCTCCACCACGCGGCGCAGCACGTCGTCGTCTTTCACCAATTCCACTTCCGAATTCAATTCCTCTTCCGTCACTTCCCACCGCGAGAACTCCAGGGGTGCGTTCTCTTGCGCATTCATGGGCGGGTCGGTTCGTCCCCGCCGCACCAGCACTTGCATGTGAGCCTGATATCGCGCTCCGGTGAACGCATAGAACAGCGCCGCGGCAAGAATCAAGACTGCGACGCTGACGAAGATTCTCCGCTGCCGGAACAGGATCATCGCCAACTCCCGCATCGTAGGCGAGGCTGGTTCGATTGCTCTGCGGATTCGCTCTTCGTCTTTCATGCGATGCACCTGCGCGATGATTCTGGATCAATCTAAACGGCGATCCAAAACCGGCGAAACTAAAACTGGGTGGAACTCACGTACATGCTCATGGACGGCTTACTCAAAAATTGCGCGATCTTGGAAAGTGCATTCTGCGGCACAAAGATGAAGTCCCCCGGCCGCAGCTCGGGATCTTCGTTCAGACTTCTTTCCTTCAGCATCTTCTTCATATCGAGGAGACGCGCCTCCACCAGGTCGTCGTTCACCCGCCGGAACAGAACCACTTGTGAGTGCTTGGCCTGCTGCGTGAACCCGCCGGCGATCTGCACCGCCTCCGCGACCGACGTCTCCGAGCGCAATTCGTACTTACCCGGCTTGCTCACTTCCCCGCCGGCAATAAAGTAAGGATGTTCGAAATCTTTCAGCGCTACCGCCACCTGCGGATCGTGCAGATATCCCCGGTACGCCTTCCTCACCGCGTCTGCGAACTCTTCCACCGTCAATCCCTGGGCCAGCACCATGCCCGCGTCTTTCAGCATGACGTAGCCATCGGGCTGCACCACCAGCGTTTGGTCGAACTCCGGCGACAGCGTAAAGCTGACCGCCACTACGTCGCTCCGCGTCAGCCGGTAGAGCGGATGGCGCACCCCTCCAAGCCGAGGGTTTCCCAGGCCATCCGCTCCTCCGGGCCTTGCGGCCTTTCCATCAACGCTTCCCACCCCGGCCCCGGTTAGACCAGATTGGGAAGACTCTTTACCCGCTCCCAGGTTCTGCTCCCTTGCTCGCTCCTGGGCGAAGGCCGCGAAACTACACTGCGAGAGCAACAGTGCCGCCACCGCAAATCTCGCCCATCCGAAAACGTGCTTCATTGCTGTGGCGGCCCTGTTTCGTGGATTCCAAGAGTCACTCATTGGCTGCGGCTCTCTGTTTCGCAAGGTACGTCCGCTCGCACTTTCAGGCAAGACATAGAAAGTGTGGTCTACCAACGTGGACAAGACTAAAGACCGGGTCGCGCCTCGCTCCGATTCCCCCCAAACCATTGCTGGGAGCGGATTTCGCGCAATCTTAAAAGCTCTCTATATGTATGCCGAAGTCATCCTCGAGGAGTTGTCTACCAAAGTAGACGTGCATGTTCGTCCGTCACAGAACGGCGGCGAATCCAAATTTACGTACGCGCGGTTTCGGCGCGTTCCTCTGCAATTCATTCCCGTTATTCCACCGCCCACCGGGCGCTGCACGGCCTTTTCCACAGCTCGGCATACTTCTTTCCCGATCTGAGAATGCTGCGCGAATTTTGTGACGCATGTCCTTGAGTGTTGATCTTGCTTCCTGCCACAATCGGCGGCATTGCATCGCCACAATCCATTTTCGGAGACCACGGGTTCATGAGTTCGTCCTTAGCCGCTACAGCGGGTGCAATCAGCGTCCTCGTCGCAGACTCGAACCGGATGCAGGCGCAGCTTCTCATCGGCGCGCTGCGCCGCCGTCCGGAGTTCCGCATCCTTACCTGCGCCATGGATACGGATGCAATGCTCCATGCCGTCGCCGCCAGCCCCGCTCTGGTCGCTCTGTTATCGATGAACCATTCCGAAAGCGTTGCCGAGCAGCTCGATGCGCTGCGCCGCTTTCATCTTTCGCAACCGGGCGTGGCCAAGATTCTTCTGGTCGCGTCCTACGACCGTGAGCTGGTGGTGAGCGCGTTTCGCGCCGGCGTGCGCGGCATCTTCTGCATTTCCGATCTGCACTTTCGCGAACTGTGCAAGTGCATTCAGCGCGTGGCTGGAGGACAGGTGTGGGCCAACACCGAGCAGATGAATTACCTGATGGATCTTGTGGCCGAAGTGCCCTGGGTGCGCGTGATCAGTGCGCGCGGCAACGCCATGCTCACGGCGCGCGAGGAGCAGGTGGTCGTGCTGGTGGCCGAAGGCTTGAGCAACCGCGAGATCGCGCGCGAACTCAAGCTCAGCGAGCACACCATCAAGAAATATCTGTTTCGCATGTTCGACAAGCTGGGCATCTCCACGCGCGTGGAGCTGGTCCTCTACGCCGTCAGCCACGGCGACCCGCTGCGCGCCAAGTGGCTGGCAACCCTGGAACGAACCGGCTCCGATGGCTGACCCGGATGTGCGCGGGCGCTCGATGCCGCTAATCGCCGGTGCCTTTGAGGGGAATGTCTTGCGGGCTGGCGCCGCCGGTGTCGGTGATGGAGAGCGTAGTCTTGAGCACGCCGGTCGTGACGGGCGCGAAGGTTGACATTGATGGTGCACGACGCGCCTGCGGCCAGCGCCTGCGCGGTACAGTTGTTGGTTTCGGTGAAGTCGCGCGAGCCGTTGCCGGCGTGGATGACTATATTGCTGATGGTTAACGGCGTCGTGCCCGTGTTTTTCACCGTAATCGGCTGCGGCGCGCTTTTCGTGCCCGACTGCTGATCGCCGAAAACCAGTTGCAGCGGCGAGATGCTCGCAACGGTGCCTGCGCCGGTCAACTCGACGACCTGCGGCTTCGACGAGGCGCTATCGGGGATAGTCACGAGTCCGCCGACGCTGCCGACGGCAGTCGGCTTGAAAGTCACGTGGATCGCGCACTCGGCTCCGGGCGCGACGCTGGCTCCGCAGTTGTTGGTTTCGCGGAACGGCCCGCTCGTTTTCATGGACGAAACCGTTAAAGCCGTTGTGCCCGTGTTGGTCAGGGTGACGGTTTGCGGCGCGCTCGCCGCGCCCACCAATTGAAATGGATAATTGATTCCGCTGGTGGGGTTAAAGCTGGCCACGCCGGTGTTGAGCAGTGTGTACACGTTGGCGGGATAGCTGTCGGCAACCAGAAGGTCGGTTTTTCCATCCCCGTTGAGGTCTCCTGCCGCAACCGATACGTCGCTGTTTCCGGCGGGGTAGAAAGTCGGCGTCTGAAAGGTGCCATCGCCGTTCCCCAGAATCACGCTTACCCCCGCCGCTGGGCTAGCCTGTGTCACCACGGCGAGATCGACCTTGCCGTCGCCGTTGAGGTCGGCCGCGATCACATCCACTGCATCGGGTGTGTCGCTGCCGCCCGATAAATGAAATGTGCCGTCGCCATTGCCTAATAATATGTCGGTCCCATCGGCCAGGGTCGCAACGGCGAGGTCCAGCTTGCCGTTCCCGCGGAAGTCCGCGACTGCGATAGACATCGGTTCCGCGCCCACCTTGTAAACCCTGCCGGCCGAGAAGGTGCCATCGCCGTTGCCCAGCAGAATCTCGACCTGGCTGATTGTGCCGAACTGCTCAGCGACGGCCAGGTCCAGCTTTCCATCGCGGTTGAAGTCGCCGATTCCTATCGCAGCCGGAGAGTATAGCGGTGTGGTGTTGATCGGCGTGGACTGAAAGGTGCCGTCGCCGTTTCCCAGAAAGATGCTCACGTAGGGGCAACTGCCCGAGCTGTAGGTCACGGCGAGGTCCAGCTTCTGGTCGCCGTTAAAGTCTCCGGTGCTGACGAATTTGGGACCGCACGCGGTCGGATAGGTTGTCGGCTCCTGGAACGTGCCATCGCCGTTACCGAGAAGAATGCTTACACCGGTGTCCGTCACAACCAATCAAGTTTGTGATCGCCATTAAGGTCCACGGCGGCGACCGAGGAAGTCCCTATGCCCTCGAAATAGCTTGTCGGCACGCCAAACGTGCCGTCACCGTTGCCCAGGAATACCTGCAGTTCGTTGTCCGCGACCGCAAAGTCAAGCTTGCCGTCGCGGTTAAAATCCCCCACGGCGAGGCCGGCAAAATCTCCGCCGAACGTCGCGGTGCTGGCCCGCGTCTCGAATTGAGCAGAGGCCGAGTGGCCAAGGCACATGGCGCAGATTACGAAAACGACTAGTGGGCTCCGCGTTCCGTGAGGCCCGATCAATATCCATCCCCCGTATAGGAAGTCCCCGAACGAGCTTACCACCGCGGATGACCCATCCTTCCGCGGTTTTTTGCGGAAGGGTGGGACTCCACGACTCTCGATCCCGTGGGGTTTCCCCGATTTTTCTCACTCAGCCTGACATCAACCACTAAGTTCGCCCGTACAGGCGGTTCGGGACGAGGTACCTCGGCGCTGAAGCCGGGTTGCTCTTGCGGCCTTTTAGCGGCACGACTGAAGCCGTGCCCTTTCCCATCCGTGCTCCCCGCGAGAAGTTGCACAGGTCCGTCCATCGGCACGATCGCGAACCATCCAACAAGAAATCCACAGCCTCATGTGACATCCAACCTTGTCTCCGCGATTCCGATTGCGCGATCATGGTCGAGGCCGAGACGGTACGGACTACCCGAACCGCCTCGCCCGAACTCATTTGTTCTTAAGATTTTGCCCCTAAGTTCTTTGCCATCTAGATTTTGACACATTTGCTTTTGCGAAACCCGCGCTGGGCAAGGCTTTCAGAGGCAGGGGGAGGGGGGGGTACCCCCCGGTTTGAAGCTCGCTAACAGGCAAACCGTCCCATTCCGGGAGCCTCGGCCAAAGTTTATTTCGGTGAGAAATCCACAGCCCAAGCCGGCCGTCGCAAGTCCGCAAATTGCCGTGACGAATCAGCGGCTACTGCGCCAGTTTGAAAAGCGGGCGGCGGCGCGGTATAAAGTTCGGGACGGGAATTTCGTGGAGCGTTTGTTCCCCACCCTAACTTTGTGACTGAACCGAACTTTGTGAATGAATCCGATTCCAATCCTCCCCCCTCCGATCGGGAAGAGAAGCGCAGGCCGCGGCGCTTCACGATTGTGGCTGCCGGGTTGCTGCTGATTGCGCTGGGCGTGGTGGTGACATATACGACGCGGGGAGCGTTTATGAGTCCGGTGGCGCTGGTGGTGGTGGCGGCGATTGGGCTGGCGGCGCTGCTGCTGCAACTGCGCCTGCGTCAGGATGCGGCAGCGCCGGTGCAAGCGCCGCTGTGGCTTACCGTGCTGGGGGTGGTTTCGGCGGTGGCGGCGGTGTTGGCCGACATCTTTCATCTGAACCAGGCGGCGATGCTGGTGACGGCGCTGCTGGCGGTGATCTGCTTTGCGGTGAGCAGCGTGATTGTGTTGAGTGGGCTGCGCAAGCGGCGGGCGTGAACCGGGGATTGAGCGCGGGGCAGCTTCTTGTGGCGTCGGAGAGAAAGACTTTAACCGCGAAGGCCGGTAAGAAATGCCGCAAAGATCGCGAAGTGAAAGCTTGGGACTCCACCCTTGAAGCGAGACGCTTGAAGCATCTGGAAGCGAAAGTCTTGAAGCACTCTTGAAGCGAAACTCCTGAAGCAAATCCCTACGGTTTGAATTCGAGCGGCGGTTTGAATTCCACGGCTACGGTGGTTTCGACGATCAGCGGCTTGCCGTCGATGCGGTAGGGTTCGAATCGCCACCAGCGCAGCGCATCCATAGCGGCGTGAGCCAGCATTTCAGGGCCATTCAGAGGATGCATTTCGACGACCGAGCCGTCGCGTCCGATGATGACGTCGAGAACGATGATGCCTTGCAGGTTGCCCGGACGCGCGGCTTCGGGATAGTCGGGATCGACACGGTGAGTGATTAGCTTCTCCATGGTTTCGGCGGGGACGCGAGCTTCGGGCTGCTCGGCGGCCGAGGAGTTGGCGGGCAGGTTGGACTCCAGTTCGCGCCAGCCGCGATTCCACCGCCATAGGAAGATGCCGAAGATGCCGAGGAGAAGAAGCGCGGCGAAAATGAGGAGGCGTATCCAGCCAGGCAAGCGCGGCCGGCGAGGCTGAGGCGCGTTGCCTGTGGGAGTGGTTGTCTCGGAGCCTTTTCCGCCCAGGGTTGGACCAGGGGCGCTCGCGGCGGGTGGGCGCTCGGCCGGGGCTTGCCGCGCCCATTGCCGGAGGAAGGCCAACTGCTCAGCCGACAGCGAAACAAATTCCATGCCGCAACGCAGCTTGTCGTGATGGCGCACCAGGGCGCGCAACCGCAAAGGACTGGCGGGCTCGGGCAGCCGGATTTCCACGCCTACGGCTTCTCCGGGAACGAGTTCTCCAGAGAGCACGGCGGCGACGCCACGCTCACAGAGATTGATGGAGCGTCCGGGCAGGGTTTCGGGAAGGCCGGAGCGTAGCACGGTGACATCCAGCGGGGCACGCGCGCGATAGCGAGGGACGCATCGCCGCGAGGGATTGCGCTGCGGTGCTGGCGGGGCTGGAGGCATCTCGATGGCTCTCTTGAATGCTAACCCACCACGGAGTCACGGAGACACGGAGAAGAACAAAAGCAAGTTCACCAAAAAGTCACAGAGAATAACCCTGGAAGATTTCCTCCGTGTCTCCGTGCCTCCGTGGTGAAAATGACCTAGGCTTTATGACGCAACTCCACAATCTCAGTTCCGTTTGCTACTAGCACGATGTTTGCCATTCCGATGAACAATCCGTGCTCGACCACGCCGGGCATGTCGCTGAGTTGCCGGGCCAGCGCATCGGCATCACGAATCTGGCCGAAGTGGCAATCGAGAATGTGATTGTTCTCGTCGGACAGGAAGGGTTTGCCATCGGGTTGCAGGCGCAGGCGAACGTCTGCGCCGAGGGCGGAAATTTTTTTCGCCACCAGCGGCTGGGCGAACTTGATCACTTCCACGGGTAAGGGAAATTTCCCCAGCACGGGCACGCGCTTGGTGGCGTCGACGATAATCACGAGTTGCCGGGTTGCCGAAGCGATAATCTTTTCCCGCAACAATGCGCCGCCGCCTCCTTTGATGAGCCGCAGTTGTGGATCGACTTCATCGGCGCCGTCTACGGTGACGTCGATGGCCTGGCAGTCATCGAGCGTGATGAGAGGAATGCCCAGGCCGGCGGCCTGCCGACGCGAACCCTCGGAAGTGGGAATACCGCGAATCTTCAGACCGTCCTTTACCTTTTCACCCAGCAAGCGGACGAAGAACGCTGCCGTCGAGCCCGTGCCCAGGCCCACGACCTGTCCATCTTTAATAAATTTCAGGCTGGCGCTGGCCGCCGCTTCTTTCTCTTGATCGTTCTTATGCTGATCGTTCTTGTGTCGATCGTTCTTATGTCGATCGTTTTTATGGAGAGCGTTGGCCATTCGCGTTTTGGCACGACGTTGAAATTGGTTCTTCAAGGTTAAGGTTTGAGCGTAAGGAAAGCCACTCCATAGCCATTGAGGTTGATTGTGATTTGCGCGGCAGGTGTCACCGAACTTGCCGAAGGTCCGGTCGCCGCGCTCGTGCTTGCGTCAATCGTGAGCAGGCTGCCGCTGGAAAATGTTCCCAAGGCGGATACGTCGATCAGCGCACTGCGCGGCGCACCCGGACCATTGTTGTCGTCCGGGGAATTGATGGCATGATTGGCGACCATCACCACCACGCTGCCGTCGATGTCTTGCACCGGCAAAGTTTCCATTTCTGCGCTGTCGGTGTCTGTGTACTGCAGCAGGCTCGCTCCCGATGGCGAAGGAAACATGCGCTGCAGCCAGTAGTCCACCCAATAGCTGAGCTGGGTTTGCCCGGTCGAGGCGTTGACTTCTCCAAATTGCGCATCGGCTCCAAAATCCCAGTGGTAAAGCGCTTGAATGCCCGCCTTGCCGAGCTGAGAAAAAACATACGGCCGCCAGGCGGCGAAAAAAGCGCTCGACCCACGCAGGTCGGTAACAAAAGTCTGGCCGGGATTGCACGCGCTCATGCCGTTGCCGGCGTCGTAATCCGCATTCACGTTGTTTTCGGTAACCCACACCGGCACCGACGCCAACGCCGGATTCGTTGCCATCGTCGAATAGAGAAGCTGCACGTCGGAGACAAAGTTGAAGTTCCCGTTCGTATTCGTCGCCACCGAGGCGAAGATCGTAGCGTCATCAGTCGTCTGGTCGCAGGTGGAGTAGAAATGCGTGGCCACCGCGTTCACCGGGGCCGTCACGCCGCTCACGAATGTCGGAATCCAGGCCTGCACTTGCCCCTGGAAATCCGCCAGTTCCACCGCTGCGATCTTGATCGATGGATCGATCGACTGCATGGCTGGCACCAGAGTGTTGTACATGGTTACGTACTGCTGCGGCGTCAGGTTGTTGTTAATGTTGGGCTCGTTGTAGATGCCCCACCAGGTAATCGTGTCGGTCGGGTAAGACGGCGAGACGTAGCTCTGGCCGTTCGCGGTGAATCCACCTTTGTTGTAATAGCTCACAAGATTCTGCGCGTAGCCGGCAAATTGCTGAAAACTGAGATCCAGAAAATCATTGCCGCTGTCATCGCCGGAGTACATGAAAGGCGGCGCTTTCGCAATCTGAAACTCGGGACTGTGATCGCCTACGCTCAGCACCGGCTGGGTAACGGCATCGAGAATGGTAAAGCTCCACGCCGTAGAACTGCTGTCGGCCGCTCCCTGGGGGACGCCCTCTGAAACTCCCTGCAACCGGATGTGCTGCGGCTGCAAATTTTGCAACGTAGTGGTCAGGGCAGGAAATTGCTGGAAAAGCGTGTAATCCCACTCCGCCGGCTGGAACGACGTCGACATCGCAACCCCAAACGGTCCCGTCACGTTCTTGCTGATGGTCACAGTATCGGAAGGCGGGCTGCTGCTGCCGCCACCACCACCTCCTCCTCCAGACGAACTCATACTTCCTCCGCCGCAACCCAAAGCCAAGGCGATCCCAGAAAGAATCGTTGCATCGAGAGCGCGCCGCCGCAGTGAACTTCTACAGAAATTGCTAGGGATCATTGGGCATCCTATGAATCTGCCATCTTACGAATCAAACATACCCGTCAAAATCCGACCGTTAAGTTCAACCCAGATTCTGCTGGGTGTAAATCAGGTATCCGGCCAGCGCCAACCCGAACAAGACCGTCAAAATCGCCACCAGATCCACGACAAAGCCGGCAGGCTCAAAAGCTCCCGCTTCAAGTTGGGCTCGCGTCTTGCGATAACGCACCAGCCCTGCGAGCACCATCATCACGCCGCCCAGCATCGCGCTCATGCCCAACCACACCGAAAGCCCCGTGGTTGCCTTGGAAGCGTGGCCCTGAAACTCCGTCAACTGGCGCATGGCGATGGCGAAGCGGCCAATGGCGAATCCGAAGACGACCACGGCTACGCCGGTACGCACCCACGCCAGGAAGGTGCGCTCATTGGCGAGATGGTCGCTCGCGCGATTGGGATTCTCAGCGACAGAGCCTCCGCGTGACGCCAGCATTATTCCACAGCCTTCGCCAACAGCGCGCCCGTACGCGCAATATTCTTGATCAAGCCGTCGGGTATCAAATGCGGGGCACGCTGTGGCTCCGGACCATTGTAGAAGGCCAGGCTCTGGACTGCCACGCGTCGAGTGTTCCCATGGGAACATTCGTCGTAATGTTCCCATGGGAACATTTTGTTGGCGTGGGTGTACGTACAATGGCCTATGGAAATCGCTGTAGGTGGAAGTAGCGGCGGGAGTTAAGGCTGGTTCGGCGAACCTTGAGCACAGAACGCTCAAGGATGGGCGCCGGGCCATTTGCCTCGGAGTAGATTGGGCCGGTGGGCCTAGGGTCCTATGGGCCACCTGCATGTGCCTAACGTTTCGAAGGCCGAACAGGCTGCTGGCTGAACGGGCTGGGGCAGATGAGAAACGGTGCTAGAGTGTGAGAGGTTGTTGCCCCACGCGAACGGGTTCCCTGCCTGCCGCTTATTCCGTGAGCGGGTCTTCGCCGGGTTGCGCGAGTTTGTCTCTCGGTTGGAGGAAATCTCCATGGTTGGAATCAGCATCGCTCGAATCGATGAGTTTCGGACTCCTACGGTTCAAATTCGAAGGGCGGTGGCCTCGGCGGCGCTGGCTTTGGCCTGCGCCGGAGTTTTCGGCGCGCCAGCCGCGGCTCAGTTTGAAACGCGGTCGATCTCTCCCGCTGTGGCGGGGCCGTGGGGGGCCGCGGTGGGAGATTTCAACCACGACGGGAACCTGGATTTGGCGGTCACCACTTGCATCTTGGCCAACCAGGTGACCATCCTGCTGGGCAATGGGGACGGGACGTTTCGGGCCCCGGTGAGTTACGCCTTGTCCGATTGCCCGGACGCGCCTGCTGTGGGCGACTTCAATCGGGACGGTAATCTTGACCTAGCGGTTGCGTTGACCAACAGGACGGGGCCCGGCAGCGTCAGCGTCTTGCTGGGCAATGGGGACGGAGCCTTTCAGCAGGCGGTGAACTATCCGATGCCGCAGTTTCCGTGCTGCGTCGAAGTGGGAGATTTCAATAACGACCACATCCCGGACCTGATCGCTTTCGAGCCGAACGGCATCAGCGTGCTGCTGGGCAACGGCGATGGCACCTTTCAGGAGCCTGCGATCACTACGGTGCCCCCTGCGCAAATTAGGGCAAATATATACTTGACACACCGCGCATTTTCATCTACAATTCCTTACATGAAAGAGCCAAAGACACTTCAAGAAGCGATTGTTTACTTCTCTGACCCTAACCGCGCCTTCGATTTCGCCGTGACTCTCTGCTGGCCCGATGGCAAGGTTAAGTGTCCGCGATGCGGCTCTGCCGAACACCGCTTTGTCCGCACTCGCCGCATCTGGTTTTGCAAGGGATGCAAGAAGCAATTCTCCGTCAAGGTTGGGACGATCTTCGAGGATTCGCCGCTGCCTCTTGATAAATGGATGACGGCATTTTGGATGCTGTGCAACTGCAAGAACGGCGTTTCCAGCATGGAGATTCACCGCGCTTTGGGCATCACTCAGAAGTCCGCATGGTTCATGCTCCAACGCCTGAGACTCGCAATGCAGGACGATTTCTTTGGTTCCAAGCTCGGCGGGGAAGTTGAAGTAGATGAATCGTTCATCGGCGGCAAGGCGCGAAACATGCACCTGAGCGAGCGCAAGCACCGCATTACCGGAACTGGCACCAAAGATAAAACTGCCGTCATGGGTATCTTGGAGCGTGGCGGAAAGATTCGCACCACAGTCGTACCGAATCGCAAGAAGGCTGCATTGCAGGGCGAAGTCCGCAAGCACGTCGAAGCTGGCGCGGCTCTCTACTCCGATGCGCTGCTTTCCTATGAAGGACTCGCTACCGACTACGCGCACAAGGTTGTCGATCATGCCGTGCAATACGTGGATGGCCGCGTACACACAAACGGCCTTGAGAACTTCTGGTCGCTTCTCAAGCGTGGCATCTCTGGCACGTATGTTTCGGTAGAGCCGTTTCATCTTTTCCGCTACCTTGACGAGCAAACTTTCCGATTCAACAACCGCAAAGACATGGGCGATTCCGACCGTTTCAAACTCGCTATGAGCAACGTAATCGGCAAGCGCCTTACTTACTCGCAACTCACAGGTAAAGACGGATCGCCGCGCCACGAAACGACAGGGACGCGGGAAACGCCAATCCCGTTCTAGTCCTTGTCGGAGCGTTTCGATTTCCTCGAACTAGCAGCCTTCTTGGGCTGCTTTTTCGTTCTCAAAACAGCACTCTTGGGTACCTTAAACAGTGCTACCATGCCCCGCTTGAACTTCTCCAGTGCTTCTGGGCCTTCGGTGTATTCAGGTATTTTCATTTAATCCAGCCGTGACGCAAGCAATCGAAACCGTTCAACTAGCCCCTGTATCCAAAACTGGTGCTGCCCTTCTGGGCGTTTGTTTTGGAGATCGCCAAGAAGTTTATCGAGTTCGGCGTCCGCACCGGTCCGAAGCACCAATTCATGGCGCAACGCAGTCGCTCTCTCTGCAAAACATAACCAGTACCCGGCGGCGAGACGATCATCCCACAATTGAACCGTCTCGTTGTACTTCTGTACAAATAAATTGGCATCGGGATGGCTATACTTCTGATAAAGCTCTTCCTGATCTGGGCGCGCCATCCGGTTTGATAGGTAGGCAGAGAGTTCCTTGCTAAACAGCCGGATTTTATCTGGGAAAGAAATCTCCACTGGTAGCGGCTTGGCATAGCTTTCGGTTGGAACCACTCGCCTTGAGACCGTAGCGTAAATCGCCCACACGAGTACGCACATGAATATTGCAATCAACAATGCCTGCTGCCACCAAGCCAGTCCATGCGTCACTATCGTGAATGCAGTCATCGCCACCCCAAGCAAAGAAAGGACGATGGTGGCTTCGATGTTTCCCCTAACGCGATGGAAGAATCGGACGATAAAGTCAGGCATACCAAGCATTGTCGCAGAAAATGATCGGTGCGCCTAGTATATAATTGCCCAAATTAGCGCGATGGGGATTGGCGACTTCAATAACGATGGGAATCTGGATGTGGCCGCGACTGAGGAGTTCGGTTCGCAGAGCTCGGTCCAAATATTGCTAGGCAATGGAGATGGTGCCTTCACCTATTCTGGCAGTTACCCGGTCACGGACCCTGAGGCCGTAGCTGTGGCGGATCTGAACGACGACGGCGACCTCGACCTGGTCGTAGCTTCGACCGAGGGAGTCGGCGTGAGCGTGCTTCTAGGAAATGGGGACGGCACCTTCGGGGAGGCGGTGGGCTATGCCACAGACTTCCCGCTGTGGGTTGCCGTTGCTGATTTCAACGGCGATGGCATCCCCGACATTGTGGCTGCGAACTTCTCCCTTCCCTCCGGAGTATTCCTTGGCAACGGAGACGGAACCTTCCAGCCTGCCGTGTACTATCCGGTTGGGGCGGAAAACCGTTTCGTTGCGGTGGGGGATTTCAACGGCGACCACAAGCCGGACCTGGCGGTACCCTCGTATTTGTATGGAAACGTGTCGGTCCTGCTGAATACGGGCGTCGTAAGTTTTTCGCCGATCACTCCGCTCAATTTTCCGGAGCAGTTCGTGGGTACGACCAGCGGCCCGCAGACCGTTACGCTCACCAACACTGGTACCAAGCCCCTGACGATCTCCTCGATGACGGTGCAGGGCCAGTTCGCCATGACCTCGACGTGCAGAAAGAGCGTGGCGCCCGGGGCGAACTGCGCCGTCAGCGCTACATTTTCTCCCACGTCGATTGGCTCGAAGGTGGGCGCGATTTCGATTGACGACAGCGCCTCGAATAGGCCGCAGGTCATTGAGCTTACTGGTTCGGCGACCGTGGTCACGTTTTCGCCGACGAGCCTGACATTTGGCCCGCAGAAGGTCGGAACAAAGAGTCCGCCGCAGAAGCTGACGCTGACCAACCAAGGCAAGGTCGCGGTGACCGTGAGCGGCGTCACGCTGGTGGGCGACAATCCGGGGTACTTCAACGAGACGAACACGTGCGTGGGTCAAGTGGGCGCTGGCGCAAGCTGCGCGATCACTGTGAGCTTCAAGCCGAAGACAAAAGGAGCGGCCAGCGCTTCAGTAAGCGTCAGCGACAGCGGCGGCGGAAGCCCGCAGCAGGCGGCGGTTTCGGGCACGGGCTCGTAGTCGGTCGGGCTGTGCTTTTTTCGGCCGTGGCCGCGGGCCTAACGGCTGTGGCGGGCGGCCTTGAAGTATCTCATCTGCGCTGCGGTGGCGCTCAATCTCAAGGGCAAGAACAAGCCGAAGCCACGACGAAAATCCCCACTCTAAATTTCGCAAAGAACGCGAAATTTAGAATGGGGCACCCGGCGACTCCTGACCCACTACCGAGCCTGGCTGTGGATTTTTTTTCGCGAGGAATTCATATGGCGTTGATGCTGGTGTAACTGTGCGCCGCCTATCTTGAGGACGTAGTCGTCTCAAATCCCTCTGAGGAGCAAAATATGTCTTCGTCCAGTCTCCTGGCGCAAGCCGGGCAGCACTTAGGAGTAGGTGTGAGCATGTTCGCGCTCATGGCCAACTTGGGAGCTCCGGCGCCGGCCGCGGCTCAGGAACATCCCGCGACCGCAACGCCCATCCAGCACGTGATCGTGATCATCGGTGAGAACCGCAGTTTCGACCACGTGTACGCCACCTACAAGCCGGCAAAGGGACAGACGGTGTCGAACCTGCTGTCCAAGGGAATCATCAACGCGAATGGTCAAGCCGGGCCCAACTGGGCACTGGCCGCGCAATCCGCCGCGCTGGACAAGACCACCTTTGCCATCGCCCCGACGCCGAAGAAGCAGTACCTGAACATTCCGCCGCCGGGAACGCAGGGCGCGCCGACCGAAGCCAGCGATTCCTCTCCCGCGCCGTTTCAGACTCTGGCCGTGGCGGAACTCGCTGAACCTGATCTGTTTGGCAAATACAACAACTATTTGATTACCGGCGCTACCGGTCTTCCCTTCGGCGTGGTCGATACTCGAATCAACCATGTGTACGGCCTGGGACCGGGACCATTCCAGATCACGCCTGGGGCGGTCTACGACTCCTATACGGGCAGCCCGGTGCATCGGTTTTACCAGATGTGGCAGCAGACCGACTGCGCCACGGCCCATGCAAATTCTTCCAACCCCAGCGGTTGCTTGAGCGACCTTTTTTCCTGGGTGGAGGTAATGAATGGCACCGGCGGCAACGGCGAAGCACGGCCGGTTCCGTTCACCGAGATGACCACCGGCGAAGGATCGGACGCGCTGGGTTTTTACAACGTACAGAAGGGCGACGCTCCATACATGAAGTATCTCGCCGACAACTACACGTTGAGCGACAACATGCATCAATCGGTGATGGGCGGCACCGGCGCCAACCACGTTATGTTTGGTTACGCCGATGGTATCTGGTATAGCGACGGCAATGGCCACATAGCGACTCCGCCGACCGAGCAGATTGAAAACCCCAATCCGCAGGCCGGCACCAACAACTGGTACGACCAGGACGGTTATTCGGGTGGCACGTACAGCAATTGCTCCGACGCGACCCAGCCCGGCGTGACCGCGGTGGAGAACTACCTGGAATCGTTGAGTACTCCCATCAGCCCGCGCTGCACGGCGGGCGCGTATTACCTGCTGAACAACTACAACCCAGGTTATCTCGGCAACGGAAGCTCGGCCTTTACCTACTCGGCATTCACGATTCCGCCGACGGCGCAGCCGCACATCGGCGATGTGCTTTCCAGCGCCGGCGTCTCATGGACCTACTTCGGTGAAGGCTGGAACCTTTACGTCACCGACCCCGCTGGAACCAACCCGTACGACGCTTATTGCAACATCTGCAACCCGTTCCAGTATGCCAGCGACATCATGACCAACCCAACCCAGATCGCCGCCCACATTCAGGACACGACGTCTCTATATGAGGACATTGATCTCGGGACTCTGCCTGCGGTTTCCGTCGTGAAGCCCAGCGGGTTTACGGATGGTCACCCGGCTTCGTCGAAGCTCGATCTGTTCGAGGGCTTTGTGAACCGGATCGTCAACCAAGTGCAGGCCTCGTCGCTGTGGTCGAGCACGGCCATCTTCATTACTGAGGATGAAGGCGGCGGTTACTATGATTCCGGCTACATTCAGCCGGTCGACTTCTTCGGCGATGGCACGCGCATCCCGCTGCTGATCGTCTCGCCCTACTCCACCGGAGGCATCGTCAACCACAGCTATGCGGACCATGTTTCCGTCATCAAATTCATCGAACGCAACTGGGGACTGGGAACGATTGGCGCTCACACGCGCGACAACTTCCCCAATCCGGTTACGAGCTCGGGCAATGCGTATGTGCCGACCAATAGTCCTGCGCTGGACGATTTGTTCGACGCGTTCAATTTCGGCGATGTAAAGGTGGCGTCGTCACGGTAGAGAATTAGCCGGTTTCTTCAACCTCTCAGCCGGACCGAAGTGCAGCTCTTTGGTCCGGCTGACTTTCAAGTGAAGCGTTCTTTAGATGGAGCGCCGTGGCGCAGAATTAACATCCGTTTAACAGTGCGTCTGTATCTTCTGTTGAGCGGCACTTTTCGTTTCTCCGCGGTACACATCTGGAAATTAGGAGTTGAACGGTGGCCTCTCGTCTTTTCGTAGCTCTACTTCTCGCCTGCGCCGTGATTTTCCTCCCGATGTCCGCCGCCGGGCAGACGCACGAGAATTTGTTAACTTCCAGCGCTGCCAAGCCCGCGGACGTTTCCGGCAAGTGGCAGGTTTCATGGCAGGGCCGCCTGGGCACGGAGCAGTGTACGCTGCAATTGCAACAGGACGGCACAAAGCTGACTGGAACATTTCAGGATGTGCACGGTCTTTCGCCGCTGACGGGAACGGTCGAAGAGAAACGAATTTCTTTCGATGTACAGTTTCAGGGCCCGCGTCCCTTCACCATCCAATTTACCGGGACCACCGACAAAATCGCGGACGGCGGCAAGATCGAGGGCACGTCTCAAGCTGTCGGCGTTGGCGGGGCGGGAGCTTATCTGGGACATGCGGGAGAAGTTGTGCAGCCAGAGCATCCCTGGACGGCGAAGCGCGTTGCCGAGCATCCGGTCGTTAACCAGCCGATCGTTAGTCAGCCAGCCCAGTCAGGCGAAGCTAACTCCAACCCGAACCCTCCGGCCAGGAATTGACAGCTACTCCTTGTATTTCGTGCTCAATATTTCATGATCAATCGGCGCGACTTGTTGCGAATGGGCTTTTGCGCGGGTGCCGGCCTCTTGGTCGCGCCACGAGAACTGCTTGCGCAAGCGGCGACTGCGCAGGCCGGCATGAACATGGCGGGCGCCAAACCACAAGCTCCTCCGGGCACCGCGAGCCATCGGACGCCGCCTATCACGCTCGCCAGTTACGTGACCCCGTTATCGATTCCACCTGTTATTCACCCACCGGCTGGAGCCGCGCCGGTCCAGATTCACATGCGCCCGTTTCGCCATAAAGCGCATCGCGATCTGGCTGCCACTACGATGTGGGGATACAACGGCATGTGGCCGGGGCCAACCTTTGAAGTACGCAAGGGCCAGCCGATCTCAGTGAAGTGGGTGAACCAGCTTCCCAATAAACATTTTCTTCCGCTCGACTACACGATTCACGGCGAGGAAGAGGATGTGCCGCAAGTGCGCACGGTGACGCATGTGCACGGCGCTCAGGTCATGCCGGAGAGCGATGGTTATCCCGATGCCTGGGTTACCTCCGATGGCCAAACGGGATCGGTGCGCGCCGCCGATCCCTGTCATTACCCCAACGATCAGCCGGCCACGACGCTCTGGTATCACGACCACGCCATCGGTGTCACTCGGCTGAACATGTACGCGGGCCTTGCCGGTTTTTACCTGATTCGCGATGCGGAAGAAGATAGCCTGAACCTTCCCGGCGGCGCGTATGAGATTCCGCTGATGATCCAGGATCGCAGTTTCAGTGCGGACGGTGCGCTGTTGTATCCGCCAGCGCCGAACGGCACGCATCCCGTTTGGATGCAGGAATTTTTCGGCAACGCCATTTGCGTGAACGGAAAAGCTACGCCGTTTCTTGAAGTCGAACCGCGCAAATATCGCTTCCGCATGGTCAACGGCTCAAACTCGCGTTTCTATCACTTCACGCTCGTGCCTGCGGACGCCTCCGGCAAACCCAACGGCAAGCCCGCAGATGCTCCGCCTTTCATTCAGATCGGCAGCGACGGCGGCCTTTTACCTGCGCCGTTGAAGATGCACTACCTGATATTTTCTCCGGGTGAGCGTTTCGACATCCTCATTGATTTCTCCCAGCACAAGGGCGCGAATCTCGCGTTGATCAACGACGCTCCGGCTCCCTACGCGCGCGGCGGCGAAATCGTGCCTTCGGACGTGATGCTCTTCAAAGTGACGAAACCGCTCTCTGGAACCGATACGAGTTCAATTCCAGAAACGCTTGTGCCTTTTTCGCCGCTTGACCCCACTCTTGCGGTTCGCGAAAGAACGCTGGCTCTCACGGAAATGGATCGTCCTTCCGACGGGTACACCATGATCGGCCTGCTCGATCAAAAGCACTGGGATGACCCGATTACGGAAGATCCGAAGGCCGGGTCCACGGAAATCTGGTCGTTCGCCAACACTACCGGCGACGTGCATCCCATCCATCTTCATCTGGTTCAGTTCCAGGTGCTCAACCGCCAGCCTTTCGACACGAAGGCTTACCTGCAAACCGGAAAATTAGTTTTCACCAACATTCCGATGCCGCCAGAATCGAATGAGCGTCCCGCATGGAAAGACACGATCAAGACCTACTCGGGATACGTCACGCGCGTCATTGCGCGCTTCGATCTGCCCGCGGGAACGGTGGCCAGGCCCGGCGACGAGTTCCGCTACGTGTGGCATTGCCACGTTCTCGAGCATGAAGATAATGAAATGATGCGGCCTTATAAGATCGTCGGCTGAAGAACAGTAAACGAAGAATGGTAAAAGACGCGCTTTCAACCTCGAATCTCGCCCAGCCCCCCGCGCATCCTTTATTCTAGTAACTGCATTCCTTATGGCTAGCTCAAAATCCAAGTCTTCCAACGGCGGCGCCCGTACCGCCCTCGTAGAATCTTCCGCCAACAATGGCGCCAATCTCGAGCGCGAGCGCACGTTTGACGCCTTTCGCCAATGGGGATACCTCGAAGGCGATCTCGATCCTCTGGGCTTTCTGCGCCCGCGTCCGCACCCCGATCTGCAGATCGATAACGAATACGCTCGCGAAGCCCGCGCCATTTATTCGAGCACCATCGGCGTTGAGATCAATCACATTTCCGATCCCGAACGCCGCAACTGGATTTACCAGAGCATGGAATCCGGGACTGAAGAAGAAGAAGACCAGGCTCGCATTCTCGACTTGCTGATCCGCGCCGATCTGTTCGAGCAAGTCTTGCAGCAGCGCTATCTTGGGAACAAACGCTTTTCGCTCGAAGGTGTCAGCGCGCTGATCCCGCTGCTTGATGAAATCCTCGATACCGGCGCTCAGCGCGGCGCCATCGAATTGGTGATGGGAATGAGCCATCGTGGCCGCCTCAACGTGATTGCACATGTGGCCCGACGTCCGCTGGAGGAAATCTTCGCCGGATTCGAAGATGTTGACCCGCGCAGCGTGCTGGGTTCAGGCGACGTGAAGTATCACATGGGCGCCACGGGCGAATACATTACGCGGAGCGGCGGCAAAGTTCACATTCATCTGGTGTCGAATCCCAGCCACCTTGAGGCCGTCGATCCTGTCACCGTGGGCCGCACCCGCGCCAAGCAGGATCGCCACGGCGAAGGCAGCCGGGAAAAGTTTTTGCCGCTGCTGGTGCACGGCGACGCCGCTTTCGCCGGACAAGGCATTCTCGCCGAGACCATGAACTATGCCGACCTCCCAGGCTACACCGTGGGCGGCACGATTCATGTGATCGTTAACAATTTGCTGGGTTTCACCACCAGCTATCTTGAAGAGCACTCGACGCGCTTCGCCGCGTGCATCGCGCGCAGGCAGTCGATACCCATCTTTCACGTGAACGGCGAAGATGTGGATGCCGTGGCGCGCGTGGCGCGCCTCGCCACCGAATACCGCTACGAGTTCGGCACGGACGTGGTCATCGACCTCATCGGCTACCGCCGCCACGGGCACAGCGAAGTCGACGACCCCACCATCACGCAACCGATTCTTTATAAGAAGATCAAAGACCATCCGCCGCTGTGGGAGATCTACGCCGACGACATCGGCGCAGCCGATGCGCAAGCACAGGCGGACGCCATCAAAGCGGAGTTCGAAACAGCGCAGAAAAAAGCCGGCAGCGTTACAAAAAAGCCCACTTTGCGCGATCTGCCTTCTTATTGGGATCAATATTACGGCGGCCGTCACAAGCCGGAGTTTGAAGTGGAGACCGGCTTGGCTCTCGAAGAGTTAGCCGAGCTTACCAGCCGTTTGACCGCGTATCCCGAAGGTTTTCACATCCATCCCAAAGTGAAGAAGTTGCTCGAACAGCGCGCGGAAATGGGCACCGGCAAGCGTCCCGTCGATTACGGCATGGCCGAAGCGCTAGCCTTCGCCAGCCTTGTGAAGAATGGTATTCCGGTTCGCTTGTCCGGGCAGGATACCCGACGCGGCACCTTCAATCAACGACACTCCGCGCTTATCGACATTGAAAATGAAGACGAATACGTGCCGCTCGAAAACATCGCCCCGGGCCAGGCGCGTTGCGACATTTACAACTCCACGCTTTCCGAACCAGGCGTGCTCGGCTTCGAATATGGATACAGCCGCGATTATCCCGAATCGCTCGTGCTGTGGGAAGCTCAGTTCGGCGACTTCGTCAACGTCGCGCAAGCCATCATCGACCAGTTCATCAGCGCCGGCGAAGCCAAATGGAATCTGCTCTCAGGCGTGGTCATGCTGCTGCCGCACGGCTACGAAGGCCAGGGACCGGAGCACTCCAGTGCGCGCATCGAGCGTTTTCTTCAGCTCGCAGCGAAAGACAATATCCAGATCTGCCAGCCCTCGAACGCTGCGCAGTATTTTCATCTTCTGCGCCGCCAAGCTCTGCGCCACTGGCGCAAGCCGCTGATCGTGTTCACGCCCAAGAGCATGTTGCGCCACGCCGACGCGTCGTCGCCCATCGCGGATTTCACGCAACCGAATTTTCAAAACGTGATCCCCGACGCGGAAGTCGGCGAAGCCGGGCGCATCCTGATCTGCAGCGGCAAGATCGGTCACGAACTTCGCGCCGAGCGCAAGAAAAGAAAAGATACTTCCACCGCAATCGTGTTTCTCGAACAGATGTATCCCTTCCCGGAGAAAGAGCTCGTCGGCGAACTCGACCGCCACGGCTCCGCGGGTGAGATCGTCTGGGTGCAGGAAGAGCCCGCTAACATGGGCGCGCTGTTCAACATGCTTCCGCGCCTGCGCCGCATCGCCGGCGAGCGTTCCGTGCTTTCTGTAAAGCGCTCCGCCAGCGCCAGCCCGGCAACGGGCAGCGCCAAAGCCCATGAGGTCGAGCAGAAGACTCTGCTAACGTTGGCCTTCACCGCGAAGGGGTAGCCGGGCCAAGCGAGGAATGTGTGGGCGCGGGCGACCCGCTCGCGCAGCTTCGGTTGTGCAAGCGCTGCGGTGTAGACTCGCCGCAAGTGTTACCCTAATTCCCCGCGCTCAAACTCCATGCCCCTTCGCCCCCAACCTCTTCGCGTCGCCATCGACACCGGCGGCACCTTCACCGACTGTGTCTGGATCGACGGAAGCGGCCGGCTGCGCATGTTGAAAGTATTCTCCACTCCCGCCAATCCCTCGCAAGCGATTGTCGAAGCACTCGGCAAAATCGGCTACGCAGGCGAACTCGTCCTGCTGCACGGCACCACCGTCGGCACCAACACCTTGCTCGAACGCAAAGGCGCGCGCGCCGCTCTGGTCACCACTGCCGGTTTTGAAAACGCGATTGAGATTGGCCGCCAGGCTCGTCCCAAGCTTTATGATTTTTTCTTCGACCGCGTTGAACCGCTGGTCGCATCCGACCTGCGCTTCGGTGTGGAAGAGCGCACTGCCTGCGACGGCGAGATCCTGATCTCGCCCACTGCCGACGAACTGAAATCTCTCTGCGCACGAATCGCCGACAAGAATCCGGAATCGATCGCTGTTGCGCTGCTGTTTTCGTTCGCGAATGCGAAGAATGAATTAGCCGTAGCCGAAGCGCTCAAGCCGCTAGGAATTCCGCTCTCGATCTCGCACCAGATTCTTCCAGAATTTCGCGAATACGAGCGCACCTCGACGGTGGTCATCAACGCTTATCTGCAACCGATCATGCAGAAGTATCTGGAAAATCTCGAAACCCGTTCTCATCGAGACATTGCTCGCACCATCTCCGCCGCGAAACCCCGCATTTTCGTTATGCAATCCAGCGGCGGGATCACCCCGCTGTCCTCTGCGGCTCGCGAACCGGTGCGCACCGTTCTCTCCGGCCCCGCTGGAGGCGTGGTCGGCGCCGCCGAAACCGCCCGCCGCAGCGGCTTCACCCGCATCATCGCTTTCGACATGGGAGGCACCTCCACCGATGTTTCCCTCGTTGAAGGCGCGATCACCACCGCCAGCGACGCGCAGGTTGCCGGCCTGCCGATCGGCGTGCCCATGCTTGATATTCACACGGTCGGCGCCGGCGGGGGATCGCTCGCCCGCTTCGATGCCGCCGGCGTTTTGCGCGTCGGCCCCGAATCTGCAGGGGCCGATCCCGGCCCTATCTGTTACGGCCGCGGCACGCAGCCTACCGTGACCGACGCCAACCTCTTGCTCGGCCGCCTGCAACCCAAGTGCTTTCTGGGCGGCGATTTCACTCTCGATTTGGAGCGCACCCGCCGCGTCACCGCCGAGTGGCTGAAAAAAGAATGGCTGAAGCGGCTGAAAAGTTCGCTCAGTCTCGAACGCTTTGCCGCGGGTGTAATTCGCGTGGTGAACGCCACGATGGAGAAAGCCATCCGCGTCGTCTCCATCGAGCGCGGCCGCGATCCCCGTGACTTTGCCCTGGTTGCGTTCGGCGGCGCCGGAGGTCTGCATGCCTGCGCCCTCGCCGAAGCCCTCAGCATTCCGCATGTGATCGTACCCGCCCTGCCCGGCGCGCTGTCTGCGCTCGGCATTCTCGTCAGCGACGTCGTGAAAGATGGTTCGCGCACCGTGCTGTGGCGCATCGCCGGCGAGATTCCCCATGCCCGCCTCGCCCGCGAGTTTTCCGCTCTGAAAAAGCAAGCGGCGAAAGATTTTCGCAACGAGGGCTGGCAGGGAAGAGTCGACTACGATTTCAGCGTGGATGTTCGCTATCGGGGCCAGGGATACGAATTGAACGTCCCGTTCACGAAGAATCTGCTCGCCGATTTTCAGCGCGAACACCAGCGCCGCTACGGCTACGCTCATCCTCGGCGCGAAGTAGAGTTAGTCACCCTCCGCCTCCGCGCCACAGTCAAATCGCAGCCGCTGGAAATCGACACCACTCGCGCGGGAAAGATGGATCATGCGGGCGCGGCCCAGGTGGGGACGACCTCCTTCGTGAGCCGGCCCCGAGCGAAGCCGATGGGTCCAGGCCGAGCAAAGCTCGGCTCGCCCTCCACGCTCAAAGCCCAAGTCTTCTTCGACGGCAAGAAACTCTCCACCGTAATGCATTCTCGGGATTCTCTCGAACCCGGCAGAAACCATTCCGGCCCCGCTATGATCACCGAATACAGCGCCACCACGGCCATTCCTCCCGGCAAACGCTTCCATCTCGACCGCGCCGCCAACCTGATTGTTACAATCCGGTAAAATTCACGCCGCGCGCCGTGTACTCGCCACTCGGCACTAGGTACTCGCAACTCGCTTCGCTACAATAAACTCGTGAAACCCAGCATCTTTGTTGTCGAAGACGATCCCGATATTTCCCGCCTCGTTCGCCACCACCTGGAAAACGACGGCTTCGCCGTACGCGTTTATCCCAACGGCGCCACCGTACTCAGCGACGCCGAGCGCCAGCGCCCGGCATTGTTCGTGCTCGACATCATGGTGCCCGGCAAAGACGGTCTCGAACTCTGCCGCACGGTCCGGCAGAATCCCGGTCTGGCGTCCGTGCCTGTGATTTTCCTGACCGCCAAGAGCAGCGAAGCCGACCGCGTGCTCGGTCTCGAGATCGGCGCCGACGACTATATCGCCAAGCCTTTCAGCCCGCGCGAACTTGTGGCCCGAGTCAAGGCCGTGCTGCGCCGCTTTGAGCGCCCGCTTCCGCCCAGCCCGCTCAAAGTCGGCGACATCGAAATCGACCCCTCGGCCATGACTCTCACCGTTCGCGGACAAACCGTTTCCACCACCGCCACCGAGTTCCGCCTGCTCGATTACTTTGCCCGCCATCTCGGCCGGGTTTTTTCGCGAGATCATCTTCTCGATTCCGTCTGGCGTGACACTTCCTACGTCACCCCGCGCTCGGTCGATGTCTATGTCCGCCGCATCCGCGAAAAAATCGAGCCTGACCCGGAAAATCCGCGCTACCTCAAAACCGTACGCGGCGCAGGGTATCGTTTCGAGGCTCCGAAGTGAGAAGCCGGATTTTCTTCAAGCTGCTGGCGGCTTTTGTTTTTGTCATTGCCGCCGCAGCCGTCACCTTTGACTTCATGCTGGCCGGTTCCTGGGAATCTTCGTTGCGTAGCGAGGTGCAGCGCAATCTCACCCAGAAGACACAACTCCTCGCTCACCGCGTCGAAACCGACCGCAGCGGCCACTCCCTTGCCGATATTGCCGCCCAGGAAGGCCAGGCCGCCGGCGCTCGCGCCACCATCATCGATCCCACGGGCAACGTGCTCGCAGATTCCGAAGCCAATCCTGCCAGCCTGCAGAACGAAGCTCAGCGCAAGGAATTCGTCGCAGCTCTTTCCGGCAACATTGGCGTCGACGAGCGCCGCAGCGCTACAGTCGGAATCCCATTTCTCTACGTGGCTGTGCCCGTCTCCGGAGGCGCGGTGCGCCTCGCCTATCCGCTCTCCGATGTCGAAGCGGTTTCGGCGCAGGTGCATCGCAGACTCGCGCTGGCCTCAGCCCTGGCTCTTGTTTTCGCGATTCTCGTCGCCGTTACGGCTGCATCGTGGAGCGCCCGCCGCTTTGACCGCATTGTCGATGGGGCCGCGCGTATCGCCCAGGGCGATCTCCAGGCCCGCATCCAGGAAACTTCTCCCGACGAAATCGGCCGCGCGGCCGGCGCCATCGACAAAACCGCGTTGCGCGTGGAAGAAAGCTTCGCCGCTGTGCGTTCCAGCCAGCACCAACTGGAAACTCTGCTCAACAGCATGGAAGACGCCGTCATTGCCGTCAGCGCCGATGGAGTTGTGCAATGGGCTAGTGAGCCCATGAACCGGCTTGTCCCTCAGCACACCCGCCTGCACCAGCCGGTGGTGGAAACCATCCGCGACCCGGATTTCCTGGCCGCTGTCAATCAAGCCATTGCCACCCGCGAAGTCAAAACCTCGCGCGCCACGTCCATCGTGCCCGGCCGCGTCTTCGATGTCACCGCCGCGCCATTGCCCGGCGGCGGCGCAGTCGCCGTGCTCCGCGATCTCACCGAAACCGAACGCGTCGAAAAAACCCGCCGCGATTTCATCGCCAACGTCTCTCATGAACTCCGCACGCCTCTCACTTCCATTCAGGGCTACGCCGAAACTCTGCTCGATGGCGCTCCCGACGGCGGCGCGCCCAACCGCGAGTTTCTCGAGATCATTCGCAAGAACGCCGCTCGCATGTCGCGCCTTACCGAAGATCTGCTGACTCTCGCCCGCGTCGAATCCGGCGAAACTCGTTTCGAGATCGAGCGCGTTCCGCCGGTCGAGTTGCTTCACGACGCGGAAGAGAGCTTCCGCGAAATCGCCCGCGCCCAGGGCGTTGACTTGCAGATCCAGGACTTGCAGATCCAGGACTTGCAGATCCAAGACTCGAAGATCCAAGATCCGCAGAACAAGGATTCGCAAAATAAAGATCTGCAAAACAAAGAGCTTCTCAACAACAAAGATTTGCGGAACAATTCTTTGGCGAACGACGACCCGCAGATTCAAGGCCTGCAGCAGCGCGGCAACGGACTTGCAGAATCATTGCCGCCGGTTCTCGCCGATCGCGAAGCCATTCATCAGGTCTTTTCGAATTTGATCGGCAATGCCATGAAATACGGCTCCTCCGGCGGCCGCATCGTCCTGGGAGTGCGCCCCGCTGCGCGCGGCGTTGAATTCTTTGTGCAGGATTTCGGCGCCGGCATTCCCTCCGAGCACCTTCCGCGCCTGTTCGAGCGTTTTTACCGCGTCGACAAAGCCCGCTCCCGCGAATCCGGAGGCACCGGCCTCGGCCTCGCCATCGCCAAACACATCGTGCTCGCCCACGGCGGCTCCATCCGCGCCGAAAGCGAACTCGCCCATGGTTCGACTTTTCTGTTTACGCTTCCGACAGCCTAGAGGCTATAAACTCCTGCCTTCCGGTGACCGTCGCGATGGCAGTGGCGCTCGCTTTCAAAAAATGACACAAAATTTACCCAGCTTTAACCATCTTCTCCAAATTGCAACTTATGCTGGGCCGTTGACCATCCCTCGGTATAATCGAAGCAGTGGGCGCCAGGAATCGTCCGAACGCCGCTCCCCTGCGCGCTCAAGGAATGTCCCCATGAGTACCGCCAGCCTCAAAGCTCCCGATCCTGAGCCGGTGCACCACTACCTGGTTCGCCGCACCGTTGAAGCCTGTCGTCTGGCCAAGGAAGCTGCCGGCGCCGCTGCCGAGGGCATTGCCACCGGCTCTTCGCCCTTATTGAACTCGCTGCACCAGCGTGAGCGCGAGCTCGACGCGCTCGACATGGAAATCGATAGCGGTGTCACCGCGGCCATCACCGAGGTCACCCCGGCCGAGGCCCGCGAACTGCTTGCCTGTATGAAGTTCATGATTGGCCTCGAGCGCATCGGCGATCTTCTTCTCAGCTTTGCCAACAGCGCGCAAGCCGCCGCCGGACGCGTCGATTCCGAAGACACCCGCGATCTCACCCAGATGGCCACCATCCTCGAAAAAATGCTCACCGACGTAGGCGCCGCTTTTTCCACCCGCGACGTCGGCAAAGCCGTCGATGTTCTTCGCGCCGATTCTGAGATGGACCGCCTGCGCAACCTTATCTTCCTGCGCCACATCGAGAATCCGGAGAACGTCCATCGCCAAGCCAGCCTCCAAGTCATCTTCATGACCCAATCTCTCGAGCGCGCCGGCGACCACGCGAAAAACCTCGCCGAGGAGGTTTGCCACTTCGTCAGCGGCCACACTGTCCGCCACGTCCTCATGGCCTACGACAAACCCGTCGAACAAATGTTCATCGACTGGCTCCGCCGCCGCGACCAGCACCGCTAAATCAGCCCCGCTAAACCGGTGCCGCTAAGCAACCGCGGGGTGGTATCATGCTCACCTACCGCATTTCATGCGCATCAAACGCAGCTTGCCCATCGTGGCGGCGGTGCTGGTTGTGGCCGCAGCTTTGACCCTTGCCGTTCAACTGCGCAAGCACGCTCCGCCCGAACCTGCCCGCCTGTTACCCGGTGCGGACGCCTTCATTTTCCTCAATCTCGACTCGGTGCGCGCATTCGACGCCACCTGCAAATTGCCGCCTGTGACCCATGACCCCGAGTATCAGCGCTTCATCGAGCAAACTGGTTTCGAATTCGAGCGCGATCTGAACGAAGCCGCCTTCGCCATCCACTACCCGGCGAGTTGGCCCAACGGAGGCACCGGCGGCGCCGCGCCGGAGCCGCGATTCTCCGAAGTGCTGAAAGGAAAATTCGACGAGCGCCTCGTCGCCTACCTGCGGCGCTGGGCGCAATCGGTCGAGAATTACAACTCGGTCGATATTTATACGATTCTTCTCCAAGGCCGCTCATTCCGCGTTGCGGTTCTCAGCGCCGACTTCGTGGCCGCATCCAATCACGACGATCCATCGGTGATTCACGGAATCGTCGACCGGTCGCGGCGTCTGGCATCGCCCTTTGGCGGGCCCGCGCTGTTGCGCCAGTACTACAAGCACGTTCAGTTGGCCAGCATGGCATGGGCTGTCGCCCGCATTGAGCCTTTGCCCGGAGGCTTCTCCGGCGCGCTTCTCACCAAGCCGGCCATCATGGTCGTCTCCGGAAGTTATCTCAACCCGCTCCACCTCCGGCCCGAGCATTTGCATCTGAGCGCCGCGGCCTTCGCCGCCAATTCCGACGATGCCCGCAACATCGCCGACCGCGTCAATGTTTTTCTTGCCCTTTCGCACACGGCCGAGAACTCCGTCGGGCCCCACGACACCGATCCCGATGTGAAGGCCTTTTTCAATAGCGTGGAAGTCAAACAGCAGGAAGACCGCGCCATGCTCTCGGCCCAGGTGCCGCCCGGCTTTGTTTGCAAGATGCTGACTGGGTCTTCACCCGAGCTGACTCCGCCGTCTGCTTCGCCCGCTCCACCTCCGGCCCAATCTCCCGCACATTCACCCTCGAAGTCGCAATAACTCTTGGCTTTTTAATGATGACCCTGTAACCAATGGCCGCTGCAAACATCTGATCCCTCGTGAGACTTGCCTCTGGACAGGTACAATAAATACGGATGTCGAGCCTTCCGCTTCCTATCGCCGCTTTTCTCGCCGGGCTGATTTCATTCCTCTCGCCTTGCGTGCTTCCGCTCGTGCCGGGATACGTTTCTCTCATTTCCGGCGTGGGCGTGGAAGAACTCAAAGCGCCGCAAAGCCATCTCATGCGGCGGGTGATGGTGAACTCGATCGGCTTCATCCTCGGCTTCAGCGTGGTCTTTATCACGCTGGGAGCCATCTCTACCGAAATCGGCCAAGTCGCGGCCCGTTACAAGCACACGCTGTCGATCATGGCCGGAGTCGTCATCATCATCTTCGGTCTTCATTTGACCGGCATCTTCAAAATCAAGGCGCTTTATATGGATGCCCGCCTGCACAGCGTGAAAGGCAGCAGCACTCCCGTCGGAGCCTTCGTGATTGGCTTCGCCTTCGCCTTCGGCTGGACACCCTGCCTAGGCCCGATTCTCACCGCCATTCTCACCCTCGCCGGCGAGCAAGATACTCTGGTGAAAGGCATCCTGCTGCTCGCAATATATTCGCTTGGACTCGCCGTCCCGTTTCTGCTGACCTCGCTGCTCATGGAGCGTTTTCTCAAGTTTTACAGCCGTTTCCGCTCCCACATGCATGCCCTGGAAGTCGCTTCCGGCGGCCTGCTGATCGCTCTCGGTGTCTTGCTGGTGATGGGCCGTTTCACCCTGATTTCGAACTGGTTATCGTTCCTGAATCGTTTTGCGTTGTGATCGCATACTCATAGCTGGAGTCTTCTTCATGAAACGTAATCCGCTCGCGCTCCTGGTCGCCGGTTTTGTGGTCGCGCTGATGTTGTACTTCGGCTATCACTCGGCCCGCCGTCCCGGCACGACAGGTGCGCCGCGGCTCACTCAGGCCACGCTCGCTCCCGATTTCTCGCTGCCCTCGCTCGATGGCAAAACCATGCGTCTCTCCGATCTTCGCGGCAAAGCCGTGCTGCTGAACTTCTGGGCCACCTGGTGCGGTCCCTGCAAAGTCGAAATGCCCTGGTTGATTGAGTTGCAGAATCAATTCGCCGGACAAGGATTGCAGATTGTCGGCGTCGCCATGGACGATGCCAGCAAAGACGAAATCGCCAGGTTCACCAGGAATATGGGCGTGAATTATCCCATCCTGATCGGAAAAGATTCAGTCGGCGACGACTACGGCGGCGTTCCCGCTCTGCCCGAAACCTTCCTGATCGGCCGCGACGGCAAATTCGTCGACAAAATCATCGGCCTCAGAGGCAAAGGCGACATCGAAGAAGCCATCAAGAAGGCGCTGAACACGTCGCCGGCCACGAGCCAGGCCTACGCCATGCGGCCCCAGTTGGCACAACCTCACAAATGACAACAGAACCCACGCCTTCGCCGTTCTACTATTCTCGACAAATGACGGCACTCTCGACCAATTCGCAACTCAAGCAAATCCGCGTCTGCTGGATTCTCGTCGTCGTATTCGTGCTCGCGCTCTCGATGACCGCCGTTCCAGCGATGGCGCAAACGCCGGGCCAAGCCCCGACCTTGAGCGTGGCCGCCGTTCCTCTCGTCACCGCCGAGCGCACCAAAGATACGATGGTCAACGTGAATTTCCGCGTTCCTCCCGGCTATCACATCAATTCCAACGCGCCCAAGTCGGAGTTTCTGATTCCAACCACTCTGCGCATGGATCTGCCCACTGATATCATTCTCGGCAAAATCCAGTATCCCGCCGGCGAAGATCTTACTTTTCCTTTTTCTCCGGACGAAAAACTAAACGTCTACACCGGAGATTTCGCCATCACCTTGGCGGTGCATCCGCTGCACTCCGTTGTGGCAGGAAAATACATCATGCACGGAGCTCTCCGCTACCAGGCCTGCGACAACGCCGCCTGCTATCCCCCGAAAAATCTTCCCGTAAGCTTTGAAGTGAAGGTGGTGAAAGAACCGGTGGCCCACCAAGCCAACCCCGCCCAGAGCCCCCACGTGCACAATTAGCGGTCAGTTGATTGCTTCCAAAGTAAAGTCAAGTGTACTTGACATTATGACGCGTATGCTTTACACTCGCCTGTATGCAAGAAGTCCTTCACGCGCGTCGCTCCCGTTTCACTCGGCCGGTTTTCCTCGCGGCCGCAGCGGGCTTGATTAGTGAACTCGCCATTCAGTGGTGCTTTCGCATGGGCCGGCCGCTACCGCTTCTTGTTACTCTTCTTCCCCTGTTGCCAATGGCATTTTTCATCGCGTCCCTGGCTCGCACCGTTCAGAAAATGGACGAAATGCAAAAGCGCATCTGCCTTGAATCAGCTTTCATCGCATTCCTGCTTACCTTGACTCTCACTTTCGTTTTCGCAGGCCTCGATCGCGCTGGCGTCTACCGCGCCACCTGGGATGACGTAGGCACTTCTATGTTGTTCTTCTGGGCCTGTGCCTACATTTTCTCTTCGTGGAGATACCGATGACCATCCCGAATCAAAGCCCGCGCGGCACCAGTACCGAAAGCCCCGCCAAAGGCTCCTGCACTATGCGGAGCCTCTACCTCCCTTTCTTCGCCTACCTGTTCGGTCTGGCTTTCTTTCTTTACACCCGGAGCGTCGTCGGAACGGTACTCTGGCTGGTGGTGACTCCTTGCCTGAGGTGGGCATACATCCATTTCTTTCCCCGCATCGCGCATCTGCGGGGATACAACCACATGGACGACAAGCTGCCCTCGCACGTGGGCAAGGCTCCGGTTGAGGTGAACTACTACAGCTTTGTGGGCTGCCCTTTTTGTCCGATCATGGAGAAGCGCCTCACAGTCTTGCAAAAAGAAATGGGATTCACCCTGCACCGCATCGATGTCACACTCAAGCCGCAGATCCTTTTGCAGAAAGGAATCAAGTCCGTTCCCGTCGTCGAGGTAGGCCAGAATCGGCTGGTCGGTCATGCCACCACCGAACAGCTAGTTGAGTTGATCGAACGCTCTCAACTACCCGCGTTGGCCAGCTTCGCGCCGAACGCGGCGTGATGAAGAACCGTCTTCGAGTGCTGCGAGCGGAGCAACGCTGGTCCCAGGCAGACCTGGCCGGCAGGCTCCGCGTTTCTCGGCAAACGGTCAACGCCATTGAAACCGGCAAATACGATCCCAGCCTGCCTCTGGCATTCCGCATCGCGCGGCTCTTTGGTCAGCCCGTCGAAACCATCTTCCAGCCCGACGCCGAAGACCTTGAAATCTAACCGCGGTAAGCGGAGCCTGCATGAAGAGTTTCCGGAAGGCCACGAGCCCATGGAAGGGCACGAGCTCAATCGCGCCGCAAGTCCGCAGAATCTATCCGGACTTAAGCCGCTGAGGAAGTCAGCCTGTGGCATCCGTGAGATCCTAGCTCTTCGCTCCCTGTTTCTTCTCCACCCTCGCCCACGCATCTTTCAACGCGACAGTCCGGTTGAAAACCAGCGCACCAGGCTTTGAGTCGAGATCGACACAAAAATATCCCAACCGCTCGAACTGATACCGTCCGCCCACAGCCGCACTCGCCAGCGAAGGTTCCAGCTTCGCCCCGGTCACGATTTCCAGCGAGTTCGGGTTCAGGTTCGCCGTGAAGTCCTGCCCGTCTTCCACCTGATTCGGATCTTCCTTCGTGAACAGGTTCTCGTAAATCCTCACCTCGGCGTCGATGGCGTGCGCCGCTGAAACCCAGTGAATGGTCGACTTCACTTTCCGTCCGTCGGGCGCATTTCCCCCGCGCGTCGCGGGATCGTAGGTGCAGTGCACTTCCACCACTTCACCACTCGCGTTCTTCACCACGGTCGTGCAAGTGATGAAGTACCCGTAGCGCAACCGAACCTCGCGTCCCGGCGAGAGCCGGAAATACTTTGGCGGAGGCACTTCGCGAAAATCATCCTGCTCAATGTAGAGCACGCGCGAGAACGGTACTTTGCGCGTCCCCGCGCCCGCGTCCTCCGGATTGTTCACCGCGTCCATCTCTTCGACCTGATTCTCCGGGTAGTTGTCGATCACCACTTTCAGCGGGCGCAGCACCGCCATCACTCGCGGAACCCGCTTGTTCAAGTCTTCGCGGACGAAGTGTTCCAGCATCGCCAACTCGATTACGCCAGTGGTCTTAGACACTCCGATCGACGCAACGAAATTGCGAATCGCTTCGGGCGTGTACCCGCGGCGGCGAATGCCTGAGAGCGTCGGCATCCGCGGATCGTCCCAGCCCCGCACGCGTCCTTCCTGCACCAACTGCAAGAGCTTGCGCTTGCTCAACAACGTGTAAGTGAGGTTGAGCCGGTCGAACTCGATCTGCCGCGACGGAAAAATCCCCAGTTGCTGGATAAACCAGTTGTAAAGCGGGCGATGGTCCTCGAACTCGAGCGTGCAGATCGAGTGCGTAACCCGCTCGATCGAATCCGACTCGCCGTGCGCGTAATCGTACATCGGATAAATGCACCACTTCGCGCCAGTGCGGTGATGCTCCGCGTGCACAATGCGGTACATCACCGGATCGCGCATATTAAGGTTGGGCGAGGCCATGTCGATCTTCGCCCGCAGCACCCGCGACCCATCGGCGAATTCGCCGGCTCGCATCCGCTCAAACAGATTCAGGTTCTCTGCCGCCGCACGATTGCGATACGGACTGTCTTTTCCCGGCTCGGTCAGCGTGCCGCGATGTTTGCGAATCTCCTCCGCCGACAAATCGTCCACATAAGCTTTGCCGTCTTTGATCAGCTTCATCGCCCATTCGTAAAGCTGATCGAAATAATCCGACGCATAGAACAAACCGTCCCAATGAAAGCCAAGCCACTTGACGTCCGCCTTGATCGACTCCACGTATTCGGTTTCTTCCTTCTCCGGATTCGTGTCGTCAAAGCGCAGGTTCGTGTGTCCGCCGAATTCGTCGGCCAGTCCAAAGTCCAGGCAGATCGCCTTGGCATGGCCGATGTGCAGATATCCGTTGGGCTCGGGAGGAAAACGCGTCTGCACCCGCCCCTCGTACTTGTTACTCTTCAGGTCGTCAAGAATAATGTCGCGAACGAAGTTCGACGGCGCAGGCGATGGCGAGGCGTCCACAGCCTTTTGTCCGGCCTCGCTTGGAGAAGATGAATTCATCGTTCTTTGATCTTAACCCAAGGTCACTCGGGAACGAACGGGCGGGTACGCTGCAGCAGCAGAGGACGTTTGAGCCGAAGTCCTTCTCTCTGGGGCTGGCTCACTTTCTGTTTTCGCTTCATGCCGGCACTATGTCCAGTTGAAGCTGCCCCACTCGCCGCTTTTGGCGAGTGGGAACCACTGACGCCGACTACTCACTTTCTGTTTCGGGCAGGTGGCCACCTTACTCCGAGACGAAAGGCTGGGCAACCTAGGCGCCGAAGCTTGAGCGTCCTGCGCTCAAGGCTGGGCGAGCCAGCCTTAAGTCCCGCTGCTGCTTCCACCTACAGCGATTTCCACAGGTCACTGTACGTACACCAGCACCGGTACAGAGTGTTCCCATGGGAACACTTTGCGCAATGTTCCCATGGGAACACTACCGAAGCGGCGAAGGAACCCTCAGCCCCTTATTGAATTTTCCGGATGGCCTGCTCGACTCGCGCCAGCGTTGCCTCCCTGCCCAGCACCTCCAGCGTTTCAAACAGCGGTGGGGCGTTCTTTCGGCCGCAGACGGCTACGCGGATGGGTTGGAACATCTGTCCGGCTTTGACGCCGAGTTCCTGGGCGGCGGCGCGGAGAGATTGGTCCAGCGGGTCGTGTTTGAATTCGACGTTGGCGAGCACTTCGCGGGCTCGCGTGAGGACTTTCAGAGCCATGGCCATGTCTCCCTTTTGCGGGATGAGCTCGGCGGGATCGTAGGGTGGGAGCTGGTTGACGAAGAAGAAGTCGGCGGCGGTGAGCACATCGCGCAGCAGCTTGATGCGCTCGCGGATGAGTGGCGTGACGTGCAGCATTTTTTCGGGTGTGACGCTGAATCCGGCGGCGCGCACGATGAGGAGCAGGCGGGCGCTGAGGTCTTCGATTGGCAGAGCGCGAATGTGCTCGGCGTTGAGCCAGACGGCTTTGGGGTCGAAGGTCTCTTCGGGGTAGGAAAGCAGGTTGCTCCCCTGCGCGTCGCTCAGGGCCGGAATGACAACGTTAGTGGAAGCGGCCGCTTCCTTGAAGTTCACCACCACGTTCGAACGGTTGATGCCTTCGAGAGAGAACGCGTCGGTGAGTTCTTGCAGGGTCATGTGCTCGCGGTCGTTTTTCGGCGACCAGCCGAGCAGGCAGAGGAAGTTGATAAAAGCTTCGGGAAGAAATCCGGCGTCGCGGTAGGTGGTGACGCTGACGACGGGGCCGTGGCGGCGCTTGGAAAGCTTGGTTCCGTCGGGTGCGACCAGCAAGGGCAGATGCGCGAACTGCGGCGGTGCAACACCTGCGGCCTTCGACGTCGCAGCTCCAGTCGTCTCCGCGATCGCGGCAAAGATCAAAACGTGTTTGAAGGTGTTGGTGAGATGGTCCTGGCCGCGGATGATGTGGCTGATACGGAGATCGGCGTCGTCGGCGCAGGAGGCGAGGTGATAAGTGGGCATGCCGTCGGAGCGGAGCAGCGCGAAGTCTTCGATATCGGCTGCGGCTTTCGATTGCTCGCCGTATACGGCGTCGGTGAAGCGAATAAGTTCGCCGGTTTCGCGGGGCACGCGGAAGCGCAGAGCGAAAGGCTCGCCGGCGGCGGCGCGGCGGTCGCTTTCGGCGCGCGGAAGTTCGGGCATCCCGGCGTTGAACAGCCATGTGCCTTGCTGGCCAGATCTTGTCTCGCCGGATCTTTGCTCGCCGGATCTTTGCTCGCCGGATCTTTCGGCGTCGCCGGTGTGGGCGGGTGTGAAGTCGCGATAGGCGAGGCCTTTCTCGAAGATCGTCCAGGCGATTTTGCGATGCAGATCGAGGCGCTCGGATTGCTTATAGTTCTCGTCCCAACTGAGGTTGAGCCACTTCAGGCCTTCGAAAATCGAATCGACGGAAGCGTCGGTATTGCGTTCGACGTCGGTGTCGTCGAGGCGGAGAATCATGGTGCCGCGGTTGTGGCGGGCGTAGAGCCAGTTGAAAATAAACGTGCGCGCGCTGCCCACGTGCAGAAAACCGGTGGGAGAAGGCGCGAAACGCACGCGGGGGCGGGCAGAAACGGCTGACGTGGATGATGGCTGGCTCATGATGAATCTTGATTCGTTCGCAATCCTAGTTTGTTCGCAACCTAAATCATTCGTAACTCATGCGATGTTACGGGCGGTGGAAAAGCATCGTCAAGCGAGTGGTCAGTAGCGGTAACTGTAACTACATGATTCTACGGATGGCTGGAGAGCGGCCAGTGTACTTAAATCCTGTTGTGTTTAAGCCTGACGATGTGAAAACATTAGATATCAGCTCTCCCGAATTACACCGCGTGGGCCTGCGCGAAAAAGGCCTCCGCCGGACTTGCAGAGTTCATGAATAGTGTCCTCATCGGCATGGTGGTGATACCGGGCGTGGTCTCGGTGCTGCTGTTCTTAGTTTTCACTTATCTTCACGAACAGAGCAGGCAGGCGTACTTCCGCGCGTGGCAACTGGCGTGGGCGGCGTATTCGCTGCACTACGTGCTGGATGCGTTTTCGTTTTATCGTGGACCGTCGCCGCTGGTGTTCTTCGCGAGTTCGCTTTTTCTGGTGGCGATGGCGATGTGCATCTTCGTTTCTACGCGGTTGATGGGAAGACCGTTCCGCTTCCGCTGGTATGACGCGGCGCTGGCGGCGGCGGGAGTGGCGCTGGCCGGCGTCAATTTGCAAGGCCACATGGTTGGCGGCGAGTTTCAGGCGGATGCGCAGCCATTTCTGCGGCTGGGCGTGGGACTGGCGGCGATGCTGCTGTATTGCTCCGCCGTGTTTTACCTGAGAGGCCACAAGCGGGGATCGCTGGCCTTCCAGGTGCTGGCGGTGGCGCTGGCGCTGTGGGCGGTGCTGATCGGCGTGGGCCAGCTTCGCAGCCCGTGGGTGGAAATATTTGGCAGCGCCAGCCGGCTGTTCGGTCCCGTGCCGCAGATGTTGCTGGGCATTGCCATGGTGATGGTGCTGTTTGAAAACGAACGCAACGCGGTACAGGAGAGCACGCTGGCGCTTTCGACGCTGGGCGTGGACCCGCGGCAATTGCTTTCCGCCAATGACCTGCTGCCCAGCATGCAGTCGGCGCTGGACCGGCTGATGGGAGCTTTATCCACGCGCCGGGCGGTGATTTACATTTGCGAACGCTGGAGGAGCCTGTTGCCCTCGGTGCAGCGCGGCTTCGAGCCGGAATTTCTGACGGCGCTGGAGAAAAGCGGGTCGGGAGAATATATCAGCGAAACCGCTTACCGCCAGGGCGGATTGTTTACCGTGCAGGATCTGGAGCATATGAGCGAACCGCGGCCCGTGGCTTCTGCGGGAAACTTCGCCGGGCTGAAAGAGGTGCTGACGCAGGCCGACATTCGCAATTTAACTGCGGTAAGTCTGCAAACCCGCGAGCACACCTACGGTGTGATTCTTTTTCCTCATGCCCAGCGCAAGGCCTTCGGTTCTTCGGGTCCGCGGCTGATGGTGGGACTGGCGCTGCAGCTGGGGCTCACCATCGAGAATTACGTGACGGTTCATGAGGCGCATCGCGGCCGGCAGGAGTACGAACTGCTGACCGAGATTGGGCAGGCCATCAGCTCGCGGCTGGATCAGGATGAAGTGCTGCGCACCATCCACACGGAGCTGGGGCAGATTTTCGATACCAGCAACTTCTACGTTGCGTTCCAGGAAGGCGATGTGGTTCGCTTCGAGCTGGAGGTGGAAGAAAACCGGACTCTGCCGAAGCGGTCGCGAAAGCTGGAGAATGCTTTCACGGAATATGTGATTCGCGCCGGCCAGCCGTTGCTGATCCGGTCCGATCTGGAGAAGACGCGGGAACGTCTCGGCATCACCTACCGTCCCGAACACCCCGCCAAATGCCTGTGCGCAGTGCCGATCCTGCTGGCCAACCGGCCGGCGGGAGTGATGGTGGCGATGAACACGGAACGGGAGTTTGTGTTTGAGCAGCGCGACCTCGATGTGCTGGTGACGGCGGCGGGGCAGGTCTCGGTGGCGGTGGAGAATGCGCGCCTGTTCGCCGAAGAACAGCGCCGCTCGCGGCAACTGGCGTTCCTCAACAACATTTCGCGCACCGCCATTTCGAGCGATAATCCCATGCAAATGCTGGGACAAATCGCGGGCGAGATCCAGAAGAACTTCAGCTTCGATCACATCGGCATCGGGCTGCTCGACTACGGCACCAAAGAGCTTGAGATCAAAGTGGAAGCGGGCACAACCGCTCACGCCACGGGAAAGCGGGTTCTGCTCGGCGCCGGCATTTTGGGCCGGGTGGCGCGAACCGGGGAGCGGGCGCTGGTGCAGAACGCGGCAGAAGGCCAACTGGGTGGCATTCTGCCGGAGTCGCGCTCCGTGCTTTGCATTCCCATCAATTACGGGGAGACGCTGCTGGGGGCGCTGAACATCGAGAGCCGCAACGAGAACGCATTCGAGCCGCAAGACGTTCTCATCCTCAACACGCTGGCCGATCTTCTCGCCACGGCCCTGCACAACGCATTCGTATTCCAGAAGCTGCAACAGCAGTCCATCACCGATGGCTTAACTGGAATCAAGACGCGGCGCTTTTTCTGGGAGGCGCTCTCGGCGGAGTGGAAGCGCGCTTCGCGCTCCGGACGCCCGTTCTCGGTGGTGCTCATCGACCTCGACAAGTTTAAGGAAGTCAACGACACCATGGGCCACTTCGAAGGCGATCTGGTTCTCGCCCGCGTGGGACGGCTGCTCGAACAAAAATCCCGGCAATCGAACATTGTGGCGCGCTACGGCGGCGACGAGTTCATTATCCTGATGCCGGAGACCGGTCCCGACCAGGCGCAGGTGCTGGCCGAACGCCTGCGGCAGTGGATTGTCACCGACGCCATGCTGAGCGAGCACCACATCACCGGCAGCTTCGGCGTGGCCAGTTTCCCCATGCATGGCTTTTCCATCGAGGATGTAATTCGCGTGGCCGATGCAGGCATGTACGTCTCCAAGCGCTCCGGCGGGAACCGCGTATCGACCGCCGAGGAATTCACCGAGGGCGAAGAGTTCGGCCGGCAGCGCCAGCAGATTTCCGCCTACATCGAAGGATTTTTGCAGCGCGAACACACCGGCCCCGAGCAGTTGCAGGAACTCTCCTCGACGCTGGTCAAATTATGCGGCGGAGGCGATGATTGCAACGTCGCGCTGCTGAAAGAATCGATTGAGGTGCTCAGCCGCGCCGCCGAATCCCGCGAGCCGCACACTGCCGGCCACGGCGACCTGGTGGCTCGCTACACGGAAATCCTGGGGCGGGCGCTTCAGTTGCCGCCGGACGAAACGGCCGAACTGGTCTATGCCGCGCGAGTGCACGATGTCGGCAAGATCTTTGTGCCGGAGCGAATTTTGACCAAGCCGGGCCCGCTTACCGATGACGAATTCTTCCTGGTGAGGATGCACGCTCGCGTAGGCGCCGAGATCGCCGGCATCGTTCCCAACAGCAGCAAGCTGCGCCAGGCCATCGAGCACCATCACCAGCGTGTTGACGGCTCAGGATATCCCGATAGTTTGAAAGGCGAACAGATTCCTCTGTGGGCCCGCATTGTCGGCCTGGCCGATGCCTACGCCAACATGCTGACCGAACACTCCATCTCCGCCGCCCGGACTCCGGAGCAGGCGCTCGACGAACTCGCCAAGATGAGTGGCACCCGCTTCGATGGAATGCTGGTGCGCCTGCTGCTGCGCGAATTGAAGTCGGAACGTGCGGCATCGTCGAGAGATAGCCTCTAGCCGTTCCCGTAGTCGCAATAATCGCCGGTTCACATCCGTTGAAGTTCCCCGCGCGGATAGAAGGCGAAACATCGCAGTCACACCAGTAACGCGCCACGTATAAGATAAGTTCCGGCTACATCGATTCCGGAGCACGGCAGGTTGGAGTTATCCCCATGAAAGCCGTTCTGGTATTTTGTTTGCTCGTATCCCCGGCGTTGGCACAGCAGCCTGGCGTCCCAGCATCATGGTCACCGCTGGAACCGATCGTCGCATTCCGCTGAACGTGGTCGTGACCGATAAGTCTGGAAAGCCCGTAGCCGGACTGCAACAGCAGGACTTCACGGCTCTGGACGACAAGTTCGTAACCTAGCAGAAGCACCCGAATCGACGCGGGGTCATCAGCAGTTGTCTGTTCGCGCTCCTAGTTCCGTGACGGATAGATTCCCTGCAAGGCGATGACGAAATAAATCGTCAAGTACGGCGGCAGGTTGTTATGCGCCACGTTTCCTCCCGTGTTTTGCACGGCCGCGGCAGTCATGGAGACGTTGGTGGCTGCGGCGGCGTACACCGGAGGCGGTTCTCTTCCTCCTGCGGCGGCGGCCCAAACGTTGTTCGCCGGCGAACCCGACGATCCTGCGCCACCGATGCAGGCCACTCCGTGGCTGTGCGAAGGCAATTGGGTTGGCAGCAAAGTCACGGCAAATTCCCCGCCAGTCTCGCCCAAAACGCGCGGGCTCAACCCACTGCCGTTCCCAGATCCCATGGGCGCCGAGGCCTGCAGATTAGGCAGGGCAAAGTTGCTTTTGCCGTCGCCGCCGTAGTTGGTACCGAGAAGCGAAAACAAGGCGGTAGCTTGCGAAATAGACATCAGTTGCCCATTGCAAAGCGCCCAGCCCTGCGGCGCAAAATTGAAACCTACCATCCGGATTTCTCCAAGATACTGATCGGACATAGCAAACCCTCCTCTGGATTCTCGGCCTAGCTTCGCGTGGGGAAAATCCCCGTTAACGCGATGATGAAATTGACTACCAGGTATGGCGAACGGTTCTCGTGGCCTTGATTGCTCCCGTTGTTTGCAATCGCATTGGCCGCCATCGCCGTGTTAAAGGGAGCAGCGGCATATTGTGCAATTTGCGATGCCCAGAAGTTGCCGGTCGGAGGGCCGAGAGTGTTGGTAGCGCTGCTGGCTGTAGCCGTGTGAGTATGCGCGGCCATCTCTATCTGCGCCAGGACGTGCAGCTCCTCTCCGCCGTTTTGGCCCCAGGTGTATGTGGGGGTGCCGGTCTGCAAGCCCGCCTCGATGGGCGCGCGCCCGCGGAAATCGGGGAGCAGAAAGGTAGTTTGCCCATTGCCGCCAAAGGTGGTTCCCAGAATCGCAAAAAGCGCCTGGTTCTGGTTAATTTGCATCGTTTGTCCGTTGCACGCGGCCCAGCCCTTGGGCGCGAACCCGAATGCCACCATGCGAATCTCGCCAAGATACGGTGTACCCATAATCTTCTCTCCAATGCGAGCTGGCGCTAATGTGATCTAGCGCTGATTCTCCTACTGCGACGGATAAACCCCAAAGAGTGAAATGATGAAAGAGAGCACCACAAACGGCAGCATATTGTCGTGCGGTTGGCTGCCGCCGGTCATTGCGATGGATCCCGCGTTCATCGAGTTGTTCGCCGGAGTGCCGGGCCCATACGTGTTATTAGCGACGCTTCCCCACGAAGCGTTCGCCGGACTCGATTGAGCAGCGCCTGAGCCAGCCATTGCCGTGTGCGTGTGTGCCGGCAGTTGGCCGACGGTCAGCGTCACCGTCTGCACTCCGCCCTTTTGGCCAAGGATGTAGTTCTGGAGCCCCGCACCCTGTCCCTGGTGGACGGGTATGCGGCCCTGCAGGTCAGGCAGGGCAAAGGTACTCGTACCATCTCCGCCGTAAGTTGTCCCTAGCAACTGATACAGTGCTTGGTTTTGCGAGATGCTGAGCAATGATCCGTTGCAGAAAGACCATCCTTGAATTGCGAAGGTGCCGCCGAACATTCTGATTTCGCCGATATACGGTTGTGCCATCTTTCTCCCTCCTCCTACTGCTGAACCTGATCTCGAACCTGACTCGGAACTTCTATAAGGCGATTGAATACCGCTTCGTAAAAAGTTCCGCTTTCATCCCGGCCAATCGGAACCAGAAACAAATCGAAGTCGCCGATGGACTCATGTTTCATCGGATAGATTCGCTGCGGAAAGACTCTATCGCGATCACCCCGAAAGCGCAACGCAAACTGCTCCTGCCGCGGCGTGGAATGCCCGTTGGTAAGTTCGATCAAATCCATCGCATGTGGTTCCGAGCTCTCGTCCAGCAGCCAGAACCTTGAGTTGAGACTCTCTTCAAACATGCTCTTAGTCAGATAGATCGACATACGCCGCTCCCAACCTCTGACTCAGCCGCCGAACCCCGCGCTTCGCGGCTGCCCGATGCCTCGGAGCATGGCTGCCAAACCATCTCCAGATAGACGGGCCCGCTGTTGACCACGCTGAATCCCAGGCGCTCATACCAGCCCAATGCCGGGTTGAAGCGCTCCACGTGCAGACGCACCGCCTTCGCGCCTTCCGATGCATCCTTCATGATCGCCTGCATCAAAGTGGACCCGATCCCCTGCCCGCGAAACTCCGCAAGGATGGCAATATCCACGATGTGAATCTCCTCCGGCTTCCGATCGAGAATCAGCCTCCCCACCGCTGTCTCATGGCGACGGATCACCCAATACTCGGCATCGGGAAGTTGCAGCAAGTACGAGCGGCGCTGCGCTTCGTACTGCATGCGCAGGAAGGCTTCCTGCTGATCCGCATTCCATCCTGTAAGTGCCATCTCCGCCGTTCGCGTGCTGGCAAAGGTCAAGTATAAGAAGGGTTCGTCCGAGGGACGAACGGGATAAAGGCTGAGGGGCGGGACACTTATCCCAAAGGTAAGCGTGCCTTCATCTCCGTCAGCAATAAGCGCGTTAAGTCCACTAAGGCTTGGTGCGGAAGACCTTCCCTCGAACATGGCGAGCCGATCACCTAAGGTAAAAAGTAAATGGAAGTGCTGGGCCGAGGCCCGAAAGCGACAAGAGTGGTATTTATGGCAACATGGATGACCTTTGTCAAGCAAAAATTCGTAAAATTATCGGACTGATCCACCTGAAAAGGGAAAGGTCGTCAGTTGCAAGATGTTTCATCTTGACTTGCCGCGGTAATCGGAGGACCATGCCTAACGCGCCCCCAGGGCTTTAGGCCCCGCGTGCTAGGGCCGAAACCCCAGGAAATTAAACCAAATTGACGCCAGCCAACGTGTCCGCGTCTGCCGCTCTCCCTTGCGGCCTGTACACGACGCAAGGTCTGGCGCGGAGACCTTCATGATGCAGCGCCCTCGTCTGAACCGTTCGTTCTATCTGACCCTGCTTGCCATTTCTGGCCTTGTGGCCCTGTCTTACTTCCCGCTGAGTAGCATTCGCGCGGCGAATGCCGGTGCCACAATCCTGCCCAGCGCCGCCAAGCCTCTGGTCAACCTGAAGAGCCCGCAAACGCTGAAGGTCACTTACACCGGCTCTGCGGACGCAGTGGCGGCATTGCAGGGCGGGACCGCAACTCCCAGGGCATTGGCCGCGGCGGACTTTGACGCCGATGGCGCCATGGACGTTGTGGCTGGTTACTCCACCGGGAATGGCGGCGTGCTCGCCTTGTTCCACGGCAACCCGGACGCTTTTGCGCCGAAGGATCTTACTCTCTATGGCAAGGCGGCGAAAGGCAACGTTCCACCCACTTTCCTGTCCAAGGCCGGTGCGTTTGCCGTTCCCGAGTCTCCCGACTTGCTGGTGACCGGTGATTTCAACCGCGATGGGAACAAAGACGTATTAGTCGCTGCCCGTGGCGGCAGTCTTTACTTACTTGCCGGCGATGGACACGGAAATCTGCTCGCTCCGCAGGCTGTACCACTACCCGGTCAGGTGACAGCGTTGGCCGCCACCCCCGACGGCCATGTCGCGGTGAGCACGGACGGTCCGAACGGCCCGCAGTTGGCCATGCTCGCTCCCGGCGCCGAGGGTCCCATCGCCGGCGCAACTTATACCTTGCCCAGTCGCGGCGGTGCTATGGAATGGGGAAACCTGGGCGGCGGAGCCGACCTGGCTGTAGGCGCAGGCGCCAATGTCGTAATGTTCTATAGCGCGCTGGCTACAAACCCGCAGACCGAGACCGTCACCGTTCCTTTCCAGGTGCAGGGACTTGCCTTAGGCGATTTCATTTGGGACCGCGACGGCCGCACCGAGATTTCCGTTCTTGCCGACGATGGATCGATCCACATCCTGCAGCATGGGACCCTGAATACAACGCCCATGACGGCTGCGGAGCTTCCCGCCCGCCGCGCCGCGATCCGGGGACATCACAAGCCAGCGGCGACTCCGCCGAATCCGACCGCCCTGGGCGCGTGGACCATCGCCAAACAACTGCCTTACACCGGCTCGGCGCCTTCGGGACCGGTCTCGGCTTCGGCTTTTAACTCGCCGCGCGTGGCCAATTCTTCCACGCCCGATTTGATGGTGCTCGATGCGGCAGCCAGCCAGCTTCATATTCTCGATACCTCCGGCAAAACCGCCAGCCCCAGCGCCGACGTTTCTTTCTCCGGCACGCCGGTCGCGGCTCTGGCATTGCCGCAGAAGATCGACTCGGGGCGCGACATCGTCGTGCTCACTTCATCGCAGTCCGCTCCGTTGCTGGTGACTTCCAACGCCACTCTCACGCTTACCGTAAGCACGACGGCGGACATCGACACCATCAACGCATGCACTACCAGCACCACGTCAATCCCATCCACGCTCAGTTTGCGCGAGGCGGTCTGCCTTGCCAACAACATCGCCGACAGCGCCACCACCATCGACATTCCTAACGGCACCTACGACCTCACCAGCCTGGAAACCGGCGAACTCCAGCAGGGCACCGGCGGCTCCGCCTATAACCTCACGATTAATGGCACGGGAACGGCCGCGGACACCATCATCCAGCAGACCGACGGCAAGGACCGCATCCTCGAGGAAGACTACGGTCTCAATGGCAACAACCCGGTCATCATCCAGAACGTGACCATGACGGGTGCTGATTGCACTAACGCCAACCCCCCCGGCGACTGCGAAGACGGCGGCGGCGCGATCATCGCCGGCGGCCAGCCCGGTGACACGTTAACTCTCACCAACGTGGTGATGAGCCACAACAGCACCGGCGGCGCGGTAATCGGGGATGGGGCCAACAATCTCGGCGGTGCAGTCGGAATGGAGGCGCCGGGGAACATAATTATCACCAATTCCACTTTCTCGAACAACACCGCTGCCAACGGCGGATCGGGTGGCGCGATTGACTTCATAGGAGTGGGCGGCTTAGGAACTGGCAGCATCACGATCACCGGTTCCACGTTCTCCAGCAATGTTGCGGGCCAGGGTGGCGGCGTAGATTATTCAGTGGAGGCGCCCCAAACCGCCAGCATCTCCGGATCCACCTTCACCGGAAACTCGGTCACTGGAACCTCGCCCTACGGCTTTGGCGGTGCAGTTTACGCTGATCTGGAAGGCTCAGGTGGATCCGCGACATTTTCCGGCTCCCGCTTCGCTGGCGACTCAGCCAGCAACGGAGGTGGTGGAGTTGCGGTGCAAGGCGTCGATTACAGCATTACCGCCGTCAACAACTGGTGGGGCTGCAACGGCGGTCCGGGCGCGTCCGGCTGCGACACTGTTTATAACGACTCGGCCGACGGCTCGACCGTGACCTTCAATCCCTGGCTGGTGTTGAGCGTCAGCGCTAATCCAAGTCAGATCCTTCCCAACGCGACCTCGACGCTGACCGCCGACCTCACGCACAATTCGAACGGCATCGGCGGATTCAGCGTTCCCAATGGGACAGCTGTCACCTTCGGCGGCACCCTGGACAGCAGTATCAACCCGACGAACACCACGCTCACCAGCGGCCAGGCGACCTCTACCTACACAGCCGGATCAACCGCGGGCAACGGCACGGGCACAGCCACGGTCGACAATCAAGAAGTCAGCGCGACGATCAACATTCTCGACTCCGTCACCGTCACCACCAGCCCCGCTAACTTGTCGATCACAGTAGACGGCGTCACTTCGACTGCACCGCAGACCTTTAACTGGGTGGTGGGATCGTCGCATATCATCGCAACAACTTCGCCGCAGGCCGGCCCCACAGGTTCGCAATATGTGTTCGACAGCTGGTCGGATAGCGGCACGATCTCGCATTCGGTCACCGCGCCGGCGGCAACCACAACCTACACCGCCAGCTTCGACACGCAGTATCAATTGACCACCGTGGCTTCGCCGTCTGCCGATGGTTCGGTCACGCCGGCCTCAGGCAGCTACTATGCCTCGGGCGCGGTCATACCCGTTACCGCAACGGCTGGCGGCGGCTTCCAGTTCAGCAACTGGACCTCGACCGGCGGAACATTTGACTCGACCACCTCCGCCAGTACCAACTTCCACATGCCTGCCGCCGCAGCGACTGTGACCGGGAACTTTGTTGCCGCCACGACGCAGATTACGATCACAACCAGCCCCGCCAATCTCCAGGTTTCGGTGGACGGAGGCCCGTTCACGGCAGCCCCGCTGGTCGAAACCTGGAATCAGGGCTCGTCGCATACCATCGCGACCGAGACGCCGCAATCAGGCGGGACCGGCGTGCAGTATGCGTGGAGTAGCTGGAACGACGGCATGGCCATTTCGCACAGCATCACGGTGCCAGGCACGGCCACAACTTACACCGCCAGCTTCAGCACGCAATATCAGTTGACGACCGCGGCGAATCCCAGTATCGGGGGAACCGTCTCGCCCACTTCTGGCAACTTCTACACCTCCGGAACGGTGGTAGCTCTAACGGCCACCGCCAACGCCGGTTACAGCTTCGTCAACTGGACCGGTAACGTCGCGAGCTCCTCCAGCGCCTCCACCAGCATCACCATGACGGCGCCGCAGAGCGTAACCGCCAACTTCTCGCTCATCGTCGTGGCTGCTCCCACTACGACGTCAGTGTCGTCGAATAACAATCCATCCTTCACCACCGCACCCGGCAACTCGGTCACCTTCACGGCCACGGTAACTTCCAACACCACAGTGAACGAAGGCACGATCACATTTAGTGACACAGCCAACGACTTCACGTGCAGCGGCGGTAATACTGTTGCCGTAAGCAACGGCCAAGCCACCTGCACCACCTCGTTTAGCACGGAGGTTAGCGAAAACATCACCGCAACCTACAGCGGCACGGTCAATTTCCAGACTAGTAACGGGTTCATCACGCAGACCGTGAACAACCACACCGTGGTGACCGGAAACCAATTCTGCAACCAGGGCCCGATCACGGTGCCCAGCACGGCGGGCGCAGCCACGCCGTATCCCTCGAATATCTTCGTAACGGGTCTGAGCGGCAACGTCGGAGCTGTCACCGTCAACCTCAACAACATCAGCTCGAGCGACATTGCACAAACAGACTTGTTGCTGGTCGGCCCCACCGGCGCGCAAATCATTCCCTTCGCCAGCGTGGGAGACAGCTCAACCATTAGCGGCGTAGACATCACGCTCGACGACAGTGCGTCCGGCCTGATCCCGGGAGGCTCTCCGCTCACTGACGGTTCCTATCAGCCCACGTCGATAACGGGTAGCACCAGCCTGGTCTTCCCGGCTCCAGCACCGTTAGTGAATAAGAGCAACTACGCGGCTACGGACGGAGCGGCCACGCTGACTTCAACGTTCCAAAACACCGCTCCCAACGGGACATGGGCGTTGTACGCCATGGATCATTCGGGCAGCGGCGCGGCAACGATCGGCGGCGGCTGGTGCGTAAACATCTCTCCCCCCGCGGTGCGGACTACGATCACCACCAGCCCCGCAGGCCTCCTGGTTTCGGTGGATGGCGGCACTGCAACGGCAGCCCCGCTGGTCGAGAATTGGATCCCCGGCTCGACGCATACCATCGCGACCACCTCGCCACAAACTGGCGCCGGCGTGCAGTATGTCTTTAGCAGTTGGTCCGACAGTGGCGCGATCTCGCACAGCATCACGGTGCCTTCCACCGCTGCCACCTACACCGCTAGCTTCAGCACGCAATACCAGCTGACCACGCAGGCTTCGCCGCCAGCGGGCGGCACGGTCACTCCGGCCTCAGGCGGTTATTATGCCGGGGGCGCGGTTATACCCGTGACCGCGACAGCCAACGCCGGCTTCCAGTTCACTAACTGGACCTCCACCGGCGGATCGTTTGCCTCGTCCACCTCCGCTAGCACGAATTTCACCATGCCCAGCGCTCCGGCGACCGTGACCGGAAACTTCACCGCTTCCGCTCCGCAGGTCAGCCTGAACCCGACCAGCATCAACTTCGGAACCCTTTACCTCAACAACCAGACGGTAAGGGACGTGACGTTGAAGAACACTGGCAACGCCACGCTCACCATCAGCAGCGTGTCAGTGACGCCGGGTGCCGGGACCAACCCGGGCATTTTCAGACTCCACAACATGTGTCCGTCGAGCTTAGCGGCCGGGCATAGTTGCGTCATTCAGGCAGGCATAGTCGCCAACGAAGTGGGTGCGCTTTCCGCCACGCTCAACCTCGCCGACAATGCTTCCGGAAGCCCGCAACAGGTCCCCCTGTCGGCCACGGTGATCAATCCTCATGCCAACCTCAACCCCACCAGCCTGCATTTTGGCACGGTCCAAGTCGGCCAAAGCAGTGCTCCTAAAGACATAACCCTTACCAACACGGGAACCACGGCGTTGGACATCACCAGCATTGACATCACTGGCGCGGACAACGGCGACTTCTCGCAAACCAATGCCTGCCCCAGTTCGCTGGCGCCGACCGACAGTTGCATCATTTCGGTCACGTTCAAGCCCACCACTACGGGTCCACTCTCCGCCGACCTGAAGGTCGTCGCCAACACTGAAATCGGCACGCATATCGCTGTGATTTCAGGAACGGGGAGCAACTAAAAGGGGAGCAACCGAACGAGTGTCGGGGGGGGCCGGCAAAGTAAAGGTTCGCCGGGCAAGAGAAATTGAGGTGTGACATCTGACCTTGCGGCCGAAACGCAATCGGCAGAACATGGACAAGGCGGAGGCAGTACGGTCCGCACCGTCACCTCCCTCGGCCACGGAGCTAAGTGCTTTGTTGCCTAGATTTTGCCCGCAAGTTATTGGAAATAAAGACCAAACCCGCTCACCGCGCATTCGTGATCGCGCTCACCCGCATGTTTACTGGCGATTCGCGAATTAGGGGGAGGGGGGATGTCACTCAACCAGCTCTCAGATCCAAGAGATTCTGCGCTCCCCTCTACGCAGAGCCGCCCGCTACCAATATTTTCTAGGCAGATTTCCACAGGCTGAACCAGGCTCATTTACTCACAGGAAAGTCTCGCACCCTCCCGCTCGGCAATGATACGATCCCGGTTCTAGCATGAATCTCAAGCTCCGCTGTGCGATTCTCTCTCTCGTCCTGCAGACCGTCTGCGCGGGATGGGCGCAGCAGTACCAATACCCATTTCAAGATCCCAACCTGCCGGTGGAGACGCGCATCAACAACATCCTCTCGCTGATGACGGTGGAGGAAAAGATCAACGCTCTCAGCACCGACCCCAGCGTGCCCCGGCTTGGCATCAACGGATCGTCCCACATCGAAGGACTGCACGGCGCCGCTCTCGGCGGCCCGGGCGGGTGGGAGGGCCGCGGACTCAAGCCCGTCCCCACCACCCAGTTTCCTCAGTCAGTGGGCTTGGGTGAAACCTGGGATCCTGACTTGCTTCAGAAAGCGGCCGCGGTGGAAGGCTATGAGGCTCGCTACATATTCAACACCGATTTTGAATATTCAATTGACCGGCGAGGCAATAAACACCGGCGGGCGGCAATTGTGATCCGTGCCCCAAATACCGATCTGGCGCGCGATCCGCGTTGGGGCAGAAGTGAAGAATCGTACGGCGAAGATCCGTTTCTTACCGGAACCATGGCGGCAGCCTTTGCCAAAGGATTGCAAGGCGACAATCCGAAGTACTGGCTGACGGCTTCGCTCATGAAACATTTTCTGGCCAACAGCAATGAAGACGGCCGGGACGGCTCGTCTTCGAACTTCGATGAACGGCTTCTGCGCGAGTACTATTCGGTGCCGTTCCGCATGGGCGTGATCGATGGCGGCTCGCGGGCGTTCATGGCTTCCTACAATGCGTACAATGGCATCCCCATGACGGTTCAGCCGATCCTCCGCGACATCACCATGCATGAGTGGGGATTCGACGGGATCATCTGCACCGACGCCGGCGCGCTCACCAACATGGTGACCAAACACAAGTACTTTCCCGACATTGACGAGGCCTCCGCAGGCGCCATTCATGCGGGGATCAACCAGTTTCTCGATAATTACCGAGGCGGAGTCACGGCGGCGCTGGACAAGAAACTCGTCAATCTTTCCGAAATCGACGAGAATCTGCGCGGGATTTACCGCGTCATGATCCGGCTTGGGCTGCTCGATCCTCCATCGATGGTAGCTTATAGCAATATTAAAGGACCCGGTCCGGCCTGGGACAATGAAGAACACAAAGCTCTCGCCCGCAAAGTGACGCAGGAATCGATTGTTCTTCTCAAGAATTCGAATCAATTTCTTCCGCTGAACAAAGATTCGCTGAAATCCATCGCGGTGATTGGACCCTATGCGGATCAGGTAGCGCTCGATTGGTACAGCGGCACGCCCCCTTATGCGATCAGTGTGTTAGATGGAATCAGGAACAAACTGGGCAAACAGGTGCAAGTGAGCTTCGCTCACGATAATACAAATAATGAGGCGGTGCAGATTGCGCGGTCTGCCGATGTTGCCATCGTCGTGGTGGGTAACCATCCCACCTGCCATGCGGGTTGGGGGCAGTGCCCGTTGCCCAGCGACGGTAAAGAAGCGATCGATCGCCAGTCGATAACGCTGGAGCAGGAAGAGTTAGTGAAACAGGTTTACACCGTGAATCCCCGCACGGTGGTGGTGTTGATCGCGAGTTTTCCGTTCGCGATTCAGTGGACGAACGAAAATATTCCCGCCATTCTGCACATGACTCACAACAGCCAGGAAGCCGGAAATGCGTTGGCCGACGCCTTGTTTGGAGACTACAACCCGGGCGGAAGGCTCGTGGTCACCTGGCCGCAGTCGCTGGATCAGTTGCCCCCGATGATGGACTACGACATTCGGCACGGCAGAACCTACATGTATTTCAAAGGCAAGCCGCTGTATCCGTTCGGCTATGGTTTAAGCTACACGTCGTTTGAATACTCGAATCTGAAGACGAGCGCCGAACAGGTTAGGGCAAAGGCAGAGATCGATGTGAGCGTCGATGTTCACAACTCTGGGACGCGCGCCGGCGATGAAGTAGTTCAACTCTATGTGAAGCACATGGATTCGAAAGTCGAGAGACCGATCGAAGAACTCAAGGGATTCAGACGAATCACTCTAGGGCCAGGCGAGACCCAGACCGTTCATCTGACTCTCCGCGCGAGCGCGCTTGCCTATTGGGATGCTTCCAAGGGAAGCTTCGAGGTAGAACCGGATCAAGTGAATCTCCGGGTCGGGAGCTCTTCTGCGGACATCCGGCTGCAAAAGATGATCAGCGTTACGCCTTAATATACGTTGGGAAGTAATAGCTCTAAGCGAACAAGCGCAAGAGCCTTCCGATCTGCGGGGCACCGCTGCGCCACGCGCGGGAAATTAGTGTGCAGGTTCGGTGACTTTCAGAATACGATCCGCGACGACGTCCTGCAGCGTTTGCACTATTCCCGACGGCCAGTGTATTTCGATCAGCTCCGCGCGGCTGTCCGCGCCGAGGCCGAAGTGTACTGGACCGTCACTCGAAGAGGCGTATCCGACGCTGGTTGTCATGTGATTGTATTGTGCGCCGCTCTTCGTCACCAACTTGACGCGCGCGCCGATGCCGTCGCGGTTGCTTTTGGTTCCCCGCAACGCAATGTCAAGCCAGTGGTTGGAGTTCTCGCTCCGGTTCATCCAGATTTCGGCATCGCGCCCAAGCGCTGTCGCCACCACGTCGATGCGGCCGTCTCCATCCAGCTCGCCGAAAGCGCAGCCACGGTGGCGCGCAGCCGGAGAGGCGCTCAATCCCGCCTCTTCCGTCAGGGGCGCCCATTTCCCGCTGGGGCCAAGATTGCGGAATACCGTGTTGTACTGGTCCACAGGCTGGCTGGGCATCGAAATCGATTCAACGTGGCCTCGCGTCACGAACAAATCCTTCCATCCATCGTTATCGAAGTCATATAAACCCGCGCCGAACCCGGACATCTGACGGCTGGGCTCGCGCATGCCGCTCTGGGTGGTGACCTCGCGGAACTCGCCTTTGCCCGTGTTCTGAAAAAGAGGGAACGTCTGGTTGTTCAGTGCGACGAAGACGATGTCGGGATAACCGTCGTTGTTGAAATCGCGAAAGTCCAATCCCATCCCGGAGATAAAGCTTCCATCTTCCACAAGGGCGACGCCGGCCTCGAAGGCGACCTCCTCGAACTTATTCCCCTTGTTGTGGAAGAGCGAATTGTAGGAAGCATCGTTGGTAACGAACAGGTCAGGCCGGCCGTCCAGATCATAGTCGGCCATGCCAACGCCCATGCCCTTGCCGACGTGGTCGCGGATGCCCCACTCTTTGGAAACATCCTGGAAGGTGCCGTCGCCCTTGTTCAGAAAAAGTTGGTTGGGCTGCCCCTTATAGAATTTGGGACTGCAGTAGTCGGCCACACCCTGAAACCCACACAAGGGATCTGCGCTATATGCCCATTGCATATAGTTAACCACGAAAAGGTCCAGCAGACCGTCATTGTTCACGTCGACCCAGACGGCCGTGACCGCCCACAGCGGCCCGTACTCCGGGTCTGGACGATTCAAGGCGGCGTCCAGACCGGCCTTGACGGTGACATCGGTGAACGTGCCATCCCCGTTGTTGTGATAGAGCGTGCTGTGGTGCAGGCCGGCGACAAATAGATCGGGCCGGCCGTCATTGTCATAGTCGGCCACGGCAACGCCCATATCGTAGCCGGAGCCGGCTAAACCGGCGGCATCGGTCACGTCGGTGAAAACACCGTTGCCATCGTTGCGAAAAAGGCGGTTGCGGTACTTGGGTGAGTCCTTCTGCAGGGTGGCAATGTTGGCGCCGTTAGTGAAGAAGATGTCAGGACGGCCGTCACCGTTGTAGTCGAAGATGGCAACCCCGCCGGGCATGGTCTCGGGCGCGTTCTTCGCGGGCGTTTCGTCATTCTCCAGCCGAAATGAGATTTTCTTGAGCTCAAAACGGATTGGGCTGGGCGCTTGCGCGGCGTGCAGCAGGAGAAATGCTGCGAAACTGAACAGGACACTGCACGTAGCCGTCCGGGCGAGTTTCAGCAAGAACATATTCATCCACAAAAAGACAGGGTGGCCGAAGCCACCCTGTGGTTGATTGTAACTCGCGATCTCGCCTAGAAGTAATACTTAACGGCGAACAGCACCTGCCGGCTGCCGGTTTTGAAGGCCGGCTTGCCCGTCAGGCTGGTGTTCGTGTTCGTCTGAGAAATGCCGGTGACTGTCGGATGGCAGTTCCCATCACTCCCGACGGCTACGTTCAGGAACGCGCACTCGTTACCGGAGCTCCCGACCGCCGTACCACTGATCGGCACTGTGTAGTCGTGTGTAAAGCTGACCGCTTCATCCCCGGTGCCCGCCAGCCCGAACTGGCCCAGCGGATGGTTCAGCCAGTTGGTAGCCGAAACCCGGAACTGAAGCTTCTGCCGCTCAGTAATCTGGAAGTTCTTGAACAGCGCCAGATCGCTGTCAAAATAGGCTGGGTTGTGAAGGTAGGGCCATACCAGGGTTCCTTGCTGGCCGTAAGACGGCATCCCGAAGCAGTTCGGATTGAAATACTGGCCGGACCCATGTTGGCGCGGGTCGCATATCAGCTGCGGCAAGAGCAGGCCACCACCCGATCCACCATAGGAGTTTGTGCCCAGCCAGCTGGATTCGTTCACAGTAATAGACCTTAGGCCGTTGGGCAAAAGTATGCTGTTGTTGGGAAGATCCGGCGCGCCCAGGCTTGGGACCGTGAGCCCGGGATATCCGGCGTTCATGTTTCCACCCGTGCTCTCCTGGAGGGGCGCGCCGCTCTGATACGTCGTGTAGGTAGACAATTGCCAGCCGTTCGCTCCTGCCTCAAGGATGTGATTGCCGTGCACCAGCTTAGGCAACTGCCATACTGCCGCAAGGTTCAGGATCTGCGTGTGGTCGTATTGCAGCGGACCGTAGTTGTTCTTGAGATTGAAGGGGTCGACCATTGTGCCGTTGCCCGTTCCGTTGTCGGTTTGGCCATCGCGGATGCCCATCACCTTACTGAAGGTGTAATTGGTGAGGAAGGTAATGTGGCCGGATTGTTTTTGCCACGATACCTGCAGCGCGTTGTAGTTGGCGTAGCTGCCGTGGGTGATCAAGTTGACGTTGGTATAGTTTTTGAGCGGGCGGAAGTGGTTCTCGGCAAAGCCGTTGCCGTTTGCCGCCTGCTCTTCGAGAGCATACGCTGGAGTCGCAGCGCACAGAGTGGAGTTGTTGTTCGCGTTGCTGTTAGTACAGCCAGGAGGAGCTGTAGAAACGGCGTAACCTAATACGGGATCAGGGAGGAAGAAAGAACCCGGAGTCCAGTTATTGAGGTCATCGACACCACCGTTGCCCCCGTTGAGCAACTCGTTCATGCTCTTGTTGCCTACGTAGGAAATCTCGAACACGGAACGCCAGGGAAGAGCCTGAGAGACGGTGATGTTCCAATCCATCACGGACGGAGTGCGATTGTCTCCTTCCTGAAATACCGAGATAGTAGCTCCATTGCCCGTCGGGGTGACATACGAACTCAAGGATTGACTCGAGGGAGGAGTGTAAAAGCCAGCTTGATCGATTTGCCCATATCCCCCCAATCCCGTAGTGGAGTTGTAGGGGTCCGTGGCTGGGGTTTGCGCAGTGAACTGGCCGGCTGCTGCGCCCGTCGGGCCACCCACGTCGTTGACCGCAAGCTGGTAGCGGAACCAAGCTACGCCGCCGCGCAGCACAGTTTTGCCAGTCCCGAAAATGTCGTAGGCCAAGCCCACTCGAGGTTCATAGTAGAACAAGGGCGACTTGAGGCCGGAGAGAGGGATGTTGCTATCGATTGAGTGATAGAGCACGCCCGTGTTGGCGGGTGCCGAAGCCGTGTTGTTGTAGGAGGCAGGATCCCAGACTGCCATTCCATTGGAAGGTCCATACCACTGGCCGACGTGATCGAAGCGCAAACCGTAGTTCAGAGTAAGCTGGCGATTCGCCTTGAACGAGTCCTGCGCGTAGAGCGACCACTGGTGGAATTCTATGTCGAAGGTTGGGATTATGTTTTGCTGCTGGTAGTTGCCGTTGACCCCGAGGAGAAAGTCAGCAACCACGTTGCCTGTGTCATTGGCTCCCCAGCCCACATTGTAATTGCCCTGGTTTCCAAGCTGTAAACCTGCGCTGGATTGGACGTTCTGGCTGGTGTCCCAATAGAAACCGGCCTTCAGAGTGTGCGATCCGACGACCTTGGTGAAGTTGTCGTAGAGCGACGGGTCCTTCTTGATGGCGCCAAATCCATTGCCGCCGTTGAACGCTCCATCGAAAGAGAACTCGTCGATGTTGGGGACCGCTCCACCCCAAGGCCCCTCAATATTAGGAATTTGGCTGGTCGTAGTGTTGTAGAAGCCGGTAGTGTTGAACCCGAGTGTGCTTCGACTGGCCGCCGAGGCACTAGCAAGGTTGCTGGGATTAATGTAGCGGGCATAGGTGAAAACGACTTCATTGGTAGTGGTAGGACTGAAGACGTGGGTGAAGTTCGACATGAAGTCTTGCGAAGTCGTGGGCGCGGTTACGTTCGAGGGATAAGGCAGAGTCCACGGCGGAGTCCACCACACGCCAATGGGGTGCACGTCGGTCTCGATCTGGCGGGTGTAGGAGACGGACAGCTTGGAATTGTCGCTGATCGCATAATCGACTTTGCCCGTAGCTTCCCAACGGTTTTGCGGCTCGGTGGGAGTGTATTGGAAATTGTTGTAGCCGTTGGAGGCGCTGGGCAAAATGTTGGAGTTGGGATAATACTGCAGGATGCCATGCTTGCCGTCGGGAGTGCCGCCGGTGATATTCGGGTCGAACTGAGCAGGGAGGATCGATTTCGAATTGGCACATGTTGAACATGCCGGCAGAGCATAGGGAATCATGTAGGCATATCCATAGTTCGGGTTCGCTTGCAACGTGCTCAGAAGCGGCGTATTCACCCCGCCCACGACACCCGGCTGGCCGTTGATCGTAGTTTCGCTGAAGTCACCCGCTTTTTGTTCCACCGTCGGCACGTTGTAGTCGATGGGAGTGATCGCGGGACTCTGGCTCATGTACTCATAGCCGGCCCAGAAGAAGAGCTTCTTGCGGTTCTTGTTGAAATTTGTAAAAGGCAAAAGGATGGGGCCGCCGATGTTGCCGCCCGGATAGTAAAAGTGCGCGGGGGGTTCGAGCGAATTGGCGAATTGGTTGGCCAGCGTGGGGAAACTGGCGATGTCGCTCAAGTACTGGGTCTTGGTGTAGGCGTCCCATGAGTTGAATACGCTGTTGCGGGCGTAGAAGTAGGCCTCTCCGTGGAACTGACTGCCGCCACTCTTACTGAACGCCTCGAAGATCACGGGGCCTTTGGCGTATTCCGCGCTGTAGGACGACATCAGCACTTTGACTTCGGAAACCATGTCTTGGTTGATGTTGGCGATCTGGGTTCCAGCATTGCCAGGATCCACCAGGTTGGCGCCGTCGAGCATGTAGGCCATAGCACCATTGGGCTGCGTACCATTGGCCGAGTAGGCGCCGACGGGACCGTTGTTAGAGCCGACCGTGGTGGGGTTAAAGCTCGATCCCTGAGTGCCTGAGTTGTTGAGGGCCATGCCGGGCATAAGCTTGAGCAATTCGCCCGCGTCGCGGCCCACGATCGGGATGTCTTCCACCAATCCCGTGTTCAGCGTGGTGCTAACTTCGGCGGTGTCGACCGGAACCACAGCATCGGCTCCCGCCGTGATCTCTACCGTCTCATTCACCTGCCCCACCTGGAGTTTGATATTGGGCATGGTGCGGTTGTCGCCTTCGGAGAAGGCAATGTGGCCTTCCTCCCAAACCTTGAATCCGGGCGCGGTAACAATGACCGTGTAGCTGCCGGGCTGAACGGCGGTAATCGAGAAGTATCCCGAATCGCTGGACACGGTCGAGCGCGTGTCGCCCGACGCCTCGTTCTTCATGGTCACCTTGGCATTGGGAACAGCGGCCCCCGACGCATCGAAAGTCGAGCCAGTTAGAGTTCCGGTCAACTGCTGGCCCAAGCAAAACGAAGCCAGCAGAATGAAAATGGCCAAAACCACCAAGTTGAATTTCGAAGTCATTTGGTCCGCCTCCAGACGTTAAACGTAACCGCGGGTTCTCAAGCCAGCCGCGGCAAACAACCCACACCCTGCGGTCGCGTGACCGAAACACAAAAAACTCTGAGCAATGCAAACGACGAGTCGATGAGACCCTAACTGAAAAGCACTATTTCATGTCCGGGGTTCTTTTACCTTTGCTCAACGGCGACTGTCAAGCAAAAAATCGTTTTTTTGGGAGAATGCATCGTTTACCCTCCGCTGGAGACCGCCAGAGAGGTTGCCCACATTGGTTCTGTTTGCCGATCGCCGAGCCCGGTATGCAAACTTATTCACAATTCCTGCCTAGTCCTCAGGCCTAGTCCTCAGGAGGACAGGTTTCAAAAGCGGACAGAAAGAGAATTCAGGATTGCCGTGGTACTAAGGCTGAGAAATTGCATTAGCACCTGCCTGCCGGGCCCAAATGGCTGTACAATGCCTGCAGTTTTCTGAAGCCGCCGGTGTGTTTCAATTCATTGCAGGTGGCCTAGCGTACACGAACGCGGTCCGCGAACACTGGGTTCAAAATCCTCGATGACGTCTCGATGACGTGAGGTGAAGCAAATGTTTGCACGCCTTCGCTTGGTCGGATTTCTAAGCACTCTGTTTATTTGCCGGATGCTGACAGGTCAGACGCCGGATGCAAATGAGCGCCCCCTCATCCACGCCACCTCAAGAGAAGTGCTCCTCGATCTGGTAGTCCGCGATAAGCATCATCACGCGATCCCCGATCTGCGAGCGGAAGAAGTGGAGGTATACGAGGATGGGGTTCGGCAAAACGTCCTGGAGTTTCGCAACGTGCAAGGCGCCGAACAATTGCAAACCGAGCGCAGCATGGCGCAAAAGGAAGCTTCGCCGACCATGAGCAGTGCGGGCAAGGCGCAGACCCTGAACTCGCTGCGGGAGATAAATTTTGTCTCGGTGGTGTTCGGCGAAATCGCCCCGTTGAACATGGAGTTCGCACGCGAGTCCGTACTCGAATTCCTAAAGAACGACAATCTGCCGAACACTTATGTAACCGTCTACAAGCTGAATCGGAGTCTGCAGATCGTTCAGGCTTACACCAGCGATAAAGACTCGCTGGTGAGGGCGGTGAATGCAGCCGCCAAAGGACTTTATAGCAACGACGGCCTGGGCCTGACGGCGGCGGTTGGCGGCGGCGCAAACGCCGCGATACAAGCGACGGTGGCGAATATCCTGGCCTCGCCGAATACCGGCCCGGCCACGACTGCAGCCGCTCAAAACATCGCTCTGAATCCATTGCCCGGCATAGTTACGGATCCTCTTTGGTCAAAGAACGCCGCGGCGCAGGACGCTTCGCTGACTCTAGGGAATGCGCTTATGACCCAAATCCACCTGGCGACCGGGCTGCGATTCGCAGAAAGTCTTTCGAACGGAATGGACGCGATGGACTCCCTGCGCGAGTTAGTTCGCAGCCAGGAGAACCTGCCGGGCCGAAAGGTGATCCTCTATTTGGCCGATGGACTGGCATTCCCGGTGAACCGTCGGGATGCCGTGGATAACGTGATCAGCCATGCCAACCGTGTGGGTGTGTCCTTTTACACGATCGACACGCGCGGTCTGACCGCGGAAGACCCGATGCTGAAATCCCTCTCGATGTTGGAGCGCGCCGGCGCCGAGAGTTCAGCTCAGGCCGCGGACCCGGCATCAGGACACCTCCAGGATGACGACGTCGCGCTCACGGCAGTATCGAGTACTACGGAAAACATGCGGGAACTGGCGGAATCGACGGGAGGCTTTGCGGTCACCAGCACCAATGAGATCGCCGCACCCATGCAACGCATGATGGAGGATATCCGCACACACTACGAACTGGCTTATACGCCGACCTCGACCAACTACGACGGACATTTCCGCAAGATCGAGGTCAGGGTCAGCCGGCCCAAGGTCACGGTCCAGACCCGCAAGGGTTATTTCGCCTTGCCCGAACTCAACGGAGAGCCTTTGCAACCGTATGAATTGGTCGCGCTGAACGCGATCAATGCTCGTCCGGTTCCGGTGGAATTTCCTTTCCGATTCGCGCTTATGAAGTTCCGGCCCGCACGGGAAGCGGTTGAATATGAGGTCGCGTTTGAAGTTCCGGTGACAGGACTTAAGGCAGTGGCAAATCCGAAGACGGGGAAAATCCGGGTTCAGACCTCGCTCGTCGCGCTCATTCACGACGCCAGCGGAGAGATTGTGGGCAAAGTAAGCCGTGACCTGTCCCGCGAGCTATCCAGTGCGGATGTGGGGCAATCTGGCAATGACCGCATTCTCTACGCCGAGCCGGTGGAATTGCCGAAGGGCCATTACGTGGTGGATACAGCGGTCACCGATGAGCAAGCGGGAAAGACGACGGTGAAGCGCGTCGCGGTTTTCGTCGATCCGGGGAAGAATCTGGGCATGAGTTCGCTGCAAGTGGTGCGACAGCTCCAGCCGCTGGCGGGACCGCGCAATCCCATGGATCCACTTGAAGTCGAGAATGAGCGCATCATCCCGACGCTGGAAAGTTCTATCAGTTCGAGCAAACCGGTGGATCTTTATTTTGTCGTGTATCCAGCCCAGGCTGGAACTGGCGAAGATCTGAAAGCCACTTTACAGATGTTCCGGGAGGGCAAGGAAGTGGCGCGCAAGCCTCTGAACATGTCGAAGCCGGATGCGGACGGGTCCATACCAATGCTGGTGCGCCTTTCTCCGGATCCTGGACAATGTGATGTTGTGATCACCGCCCAGCAGGGCGCTTTAGTGGCGCAATCGAGCCTCTCCGTAAAGGTCGAGTAAAGCGCCTGGACTCATTGCAGAGGCTGGCCGCCATACAGAATCTTCACTTTTGATCCGTAGCGTTTGTAGTTCCTGAACTCGATCTCGTTCAAGACCGCTTCCCGCTTGCCTTGCCTGAGACTGACGGTGCCGCGGACCGGCATCAAGTAGTCGTGCGTGCCGATGGCGATGTAGTCGTAGTCGACGGTGATCCCCGCGGAGTGGATGGAGAAATCATGCGGCAGTTCGTCGGCCTCCAGGGTTATGCGGCGAACGTTGCGTGTCGCGCTGTCGATGTAGAGAAGACCGTGGAATCCGGGATACAGTTTCCAGTTGTCATCGCCGGCAAGGCCCCAACTGGAGTTCTCGCGGGCTACGCGATAGGCCAGTACCTGTACCGTCTCGCTGCCGATGGCGTCGGTTTCCTTCCATTGGAAGTCTGCCTTCGACGATAGTTGAAATACCGCGCTCAGCACGCCGCCGAATTCTCCCCACGAAAGCGCCCCGTTCTTACCTCCGAAGTCTTCATGTTTGGTGGCGCTGGGCTTGCCATTCACTGCCAAAGTTTGCCTGGTCTCGGAGTTGTCGACGAAACGCAGGAGCTCGGCGATCGAATCCTTATGTCTCCATCGTCCATTTCCCGAGGGATCGATGGACCGATCGGTCATTTCGACGCACATGAAATTCGGCAAAGTATCCGAATACTTGATGGCGCGTTTCCGGGCATCGGCGATGATGGCCTGAAGCTCGTCCTGTGAGGGGGCGGAAACAGCATCCGGCGGCAGGGAGGTGACGATGAGGGGATGGCCTTGGCGGGATGCGATACCCGGCGTATCGATATTGGCATCCGAGACAGGTTCGCCTTCAGTGGCGTGGGCGCCGGCATTTTTCGTTCCGGCGGCCGCGCTGGCGAGTTCGGGACCATCCACGCGGAACGAGAGGCCGTGTTCCGAGCTTCTTCCACCTTGGGTCAGGGTCGCCGTGACTTCATAGCTGCCGGCGGGGAGAGCACTCGCGGGGATAGACGCCAGATAGGGGACGATTCCCTGGCCGCTGCCTTTGTGCAGCGGCAATGGAGCGCGCCCGACCGGCTCGCCGTTTCGCAGCACTTCCAGTTCAAGGGTCGGCGGCTCCGAAACTGAAGCGTCCGGATGTACCACAAAGAACAGAGACGCAGCTTTTGCGTCTGGCGACAGATGGCCGGAAAGGTTGGGCACAACTCTGCCGGTTTCGTAGCGCATGGGTTCCAACGGGTCGGCCTCGACGTTAAGCGGATCGGTTCGCCGGACCAGAACCAAGTCGCTGAGGGATGGACCGGCGGGCGGGTTCGCGATTTCGAAGTCCGTACGCTGAGCGCCGGTTTTTCCGCTGTTGCGGTCCTGCACCACAACCTCCACAACGTACTCGCCCGGAGCCGCGACAAAATGGCGCTGCAACGTGACCACTTCCGCGCGCGCCTTCTCCAGGGATTCCAGAGCTCCATGCCGTGGGATGTCTTCTCCAAAATGCTCGATGACTGTGCCGGCTTTGTTCTTGATCTGGGCCACGACCGATAAATGTAGGTAAAACAAATCGGCGTTGGGGTCCTGCCGGATTTCCAGTTCAGCGAGTGGTACTTCGACTACCAAGCTGTTGGCGTTCCCGTCCGGGAGGTCGCCGAGCCGGAGAACGCCGGAGTTGAACTTCAGATCTGCAGGCAATTGGGTTTCGCCCAGAATTTTCATCAGGGGTGCTTCAAAGGGCCGCATCATCCCGGAGCTGGTGCCCGAAGGCAGGGCAAAATAACCCGCCCTTGACCGCACCAGGAGACCCTTACGTATCGGCTGGATGGCCACCGAGCGAAACGTTCCATCGTATTCCTGGATCGGAGGCACATAGGAAGCCTCGTAGTACGTGGTCAGGTCTTCAAGAAGTCGTTCCAGAGGCTTCTTCAGATTGTCGGATGACAGAATATACGCGCCTCCAGTGCTTTCTGCCAGTTCTGTTAGCGGCTCGTTAGACCCGTTCAAGCCCTGGTTCTCAAATCGGCTGTATTGTTCGCCGATTTCCGTGATCATGCCCGGCCCGTAGGCCCCGTGAGGAGCAGCGGGCCCGGTCGGCGCAGGATTTAGGTTGTTGGAACTCATCGTGTTGCCGATAGCGACGGTTGAGATGAGCCCCTCCCTGGCCTTGGCATCAAGCGCGTTCGCGTCCACGGCATAAATGCTCACTCCGGAGCGATTCGCCGCTCCGATGATGGATCGCAGCATATCTCTGGCGTTTGAATCGAGCTCCGGCCCCTGTTCGAAAAAGATCACGACTTTCCGGCCAGTGATCTCGCGTTCGGTTCGCGCCAGGGCCAGCAAACCCGCAAGCGAAGGCAAGGAGTGCTGGTCTTGCACAATCCGCTGCGATTCTTGCAGCGCTGCCAACATCACGCGGGCAGCGTCGCGCTCCTCTGCGCTCACCATGGTTCCGGAAGGATCCTTTCCGGTCTGCGCCACCGCTATGAGGTTCTTCTCGGGCACTGCGGCATCATCCGGCTGGGGTGCGGCACCCTTTCCAGTAGCAATCTCAACGGCAGTGGCAGAGTTGATGGCCTTGCCCAGCGCGACGCGGTCGGAAGTGAATCCTTGAAACAGCCGGAGCCGTCCTTCAACGTTGAGCACTGAGAATGAAAATCCATCCGCGGGGACCAGCTTGAGGATCTTCGCCGCGATGTCGTGTGCGTTTTTCGCCGCTGACGGTTCCAGCCGATCGAAGACTAGAGTGATCAGGTGCCGTGAGCTCGTGGCTCCGGTCACCAGGCGAAGATCGGAAAGCTTCACCGTCGAACTGTTATCGGTGACCGCGATGTCATCCGGCTTGAGATCGAGAACAGGTTTGTGTTTCTTGTCGCGCACCACCAGGTCGAGTGTGACTTCATCCACCGTGGTAACAATCGTGGGCGCCACAGCGGCTGGCGCGGTGGTTTGGGCAGCGTTTTGGCCGGCTATGGTTTGACCATGTGTGCCGGGAACAAAGAGAGCGATAGCCAGCAAAGCAAGGAGCGTTCTGATCGTTTTCACTAGTTGCCCCGGTTGGATCGTACTGACGCCACACTTGACCATAAGGAACGCTCCCCACTCGATACAATTCCGGTTCGCGCTGGACTCTCTTAAGTTGGAAGCAACATGGGTTGGAAGCGACATTCAGCCCACAATAATCGATATTGCAGACCGCGTCCGCGCCCCATCATACCCCCGTTGGCGCTGCCGAACAAGGCGCGTCCCGGGTGAGAAATGGCGAACTAAAGCGTTCTAGCGGAACGGGCGGCCTTTGACAATTCCCTGACTCTCGCGAATGGTGACCAGCTGATCGGCAGCCAGATGCGAGTAGGATTCCATTTTCCCCGTTGGCCAGTGGACCTCGACGTCGGCGGTGGATGCCGTTCCCAAGCCAAAGTGCAGGCGTGGATCGTTGGACGAGAGAAAGCTGGCTTGGCTGGTTACACATTGGGCCTGCACCTTGCCGCCATAACGAACCAGAACCCGCGAACCGATTGCGCTGCGATTGCTTTGCACGCCTTCCAGCCGGATTTTTATCCAGTGGTTTCCCGGGGGCGCGTCATTGCGCAAAAGCGACGGCGGCTCATTGCGGTTCATGATGAACACGTCGAGATCGCCGTCGTTGTCGAAGTCGCCAAAAGCGCAACCGCGGCTCACGTGACGGGCCGAGATGCCAGAACCAGCCTCCTCCCCGAGTGCGACAAAAGTTCCATTGCCCCGATTGCGGAAGATGAGGCGGGGGCCGCGCGCCGGATACTTGTTCGGGTAGGCACGCTCGAGCTCAGGCGCGACGGTACCGGTAACGATCAAGATGTCTGGATAGCCGTCGTTATCAAGATCGACCAGCCCCGTGCCCCAACTGCTGAAACGGCGCTCCCCCCCAAGACCAACTCGCGCAGTGACGTCCTCGAACTCGGCCTTGCCATTGTTGTGGTAAAGGCCAGTGGCTTGATTGACGAAGTGGGTTTTGACCAAGTCGAGGTGTCCATCCAGATCGTAGTCGCCGACACCCACACCCATGCCGCCCAAGGGCTCGCCTCCACTGCCGAGAGCGACGCCGCGAAGCAGCGCCTCCTCGCGGAAGGTGCCATCATGGTTGTTCATCAGCAGCAGGCTCGGCGTGGCATCGCAGGCCACGAAGATGTCCTGCCAGCCGTCTTCGTCGGCGTCGAAAGCGACGACCGTGAACCCGTACGATCCCCGCAGCGCGGCCACGCCGGATTCTTTGGAAACATCGGAGAATGTTCCGTCTCCATTGTTGCGGTAAAGCGAGTGCGGAGGAAAACCCAGACCACCGGGGCCGCAGTTTGTGGGCACGCCCTCGAAGTTGCAGTTGGGTATCTTGAGCGAAGGCTTGGCCGCGGTGGCCAGGTCGATCTCAACATAATTGGAAACGAACAGATCGAGCAGGCCGTCGCGATTGTAGTCCACAAAGGCACAACCCGAACCAAAACGAGTGCCGGTTTCGAGCAAGCCGGCTTTGGCGGTCACGTCGGTGAAAGTACCGTCGCCGTTGTTGCGGTACAGGCGATTCCGGCCGTAGTAGGTGAGGTAGAGATCCTCAAAGCCGTCATTGTTGTAGTCACCAACGCAGACGCCGTTGGCCCAGCCCGCGTCGACCAGTCCGGCTTTCGCGGTGACGTCGGTGAAGCTGCCGTCGCGATTGTTGTGGTAAAGACGATTGCTCGCGCCGGGCGGAACCTCTTCCAGCCGGCGCCCGCCGAGGACGAAAATGTCCATCCAACCGTCGTTGTCGTAGTCAAAGAAAGCGCAGCCCGCACCGTTGACTTCAATGATGTACGTGTTGTGGGCGGGGTCGCCATAGATCATGGCCTGAACCAGCCCCGCACTCGAAGCAACATCGACAAAGCGGGAAAAAGGAGGCGCGGCCTCAGCGGCGGGGGTTGCGGCGCGTAGCATCCCGGGCACAAATGGAGATGCGAGTGCTGCCGGCAGTGTTCGCAGCAGGCGGCGCCTAGTCCAAGGGTTGGGGTTGGACGCTTTCATTGCCCGCAGCGTCCTCTCTGACGAGTCAGATTTGTCGGCATCAGCGCTGTGCCTGCGCGGCGGTAAGATCCTTGCGGAGTTGCAGCGCTTCGTTATTGCCGGGCTCAAGCCGCAAAGCGCTGGCCACGGCCTCTTCTGCTTCCGCGAACCTGGACTCCATGGCCAGGGTGGCGGCCAGGCTGACCCAGGCCTGGGTATAACCCGGGGCCGCACGCACAGCCAGACGGAAGTGTTGTTCGGCAGAGGCAGAGTCGCCGCCTCGAGAATCCAGGTAGCCCAGTTGGTTTTGGGCGGCAGCCAGATTAGGGTCGATCTTGATGGCCTGCTCCAGGACAGCACGTTCGGAGGCGGTATCTGCCGTTTTGTCCAGAGCGAGCGCTAGCTTGAAGGCGATCTGGGCATCCTGCGGGGCCGCTTCGAACGCCTCGCGGTATAGGGCCGCAGCCTTCTGAGCATCGCCGCTAGCGAACTCTTTGTCTGCCTGCGCGGTTTTGTTGACAGCCAGCGCACGCTGGGCAGCTAACTGCAATTGTTGCTGGTAAAGCTTGATCTGCTCTTGCGCCGCCTCGGTTTCCCCCAGGCTGCGCAGAGCGGTCGCGAACTTGAAGCGGATCTCGGGCTCGGTACCGCCGAGGTCAATCGCCTTTTCCAACTGCTCCTTTGCTCCCTGGAAATCCTTGAGTTCAAGCAACGCTACACCGAGATTGTAGTGAGCATTATAGTGCTTGGGATCTAATGCCACAGCCTGGGTTAGATGGTCTCGCGCGGCGGTATATTGTCCTGCCTGACTTTCGAGGATGCCGCTCAGATATAGAAAGTAGAAATCGTGCGGGGACGCCGCCAGCAACTTGCGGGCCAGCGGACGCGCCACCGCCGCGTCGCCGTTGAGAACAAGAACTCGCAGGTAAAACCGCTGCGCTTCCAGGTCGTGAGGGTGCAGCCGGGCGGACTCCCGGGCCACGCGGACGGCATCCTGGTAACGGACCTGGTTGATAAAAATGGTGGTGAGCGCGCTGCTCAAACGCAGTGAGGCCGGATGCGCGCGCAGAGCCTGAGTAAGAACCGTGGCCGCTTCGTCGAACATTTTGGACTTGCCATACGCCAGAGCCAGGTCGAGCGTCAGATCCTCGTTGTATGGGGCGGAGTGCAAAAGCTGAATCACCGAGCCGTAATCCCCGTCCGCGATCAAGGATTTGCTGACCGCATCGAGTGCTTCCGTCGAGTGGGGATCGATTTGCAGCGCGGCTTCCCACTGGGCTTTAGCTTCGTCGCGGCGCTGGAGCTGATCGTAAGCTGCGCCGAGGATAAGGTGGGGTTTGAGGACCTCGGGCAGGAGGAAGATGGATCGTTCGAGCGGCTCAAGGGCTTCCTCCGCACGACCGGAAGAATAGAGACTGAGGCCCACGAGATAGTAGAGTTGAGCCGAGCCGGGTTCGAGTTTGAGAGCGGCGCGAAAAGTCTGCGCGGCGCAGTCGTAGTTGCGATGGTCGCCAAACCAGGTACCAAGCTCGATGTAGGTCTGCACCTCAGGATGGGCGTGGAGCCTGGCTTCCAGTGGTTGCGGACCCGTGCAGGCCGCCCGAGCGACGAGGCTTGCGCCAAAACAAACCACCAGCAGCAGCCCAGTTTTGGCGAGCATCGAATGCGTGGTCATGTAGTCGGGTGCTCGTAAATCAGCACACATCGGCTTCCCATATGGTAAAAAGCATAATTGAGCAACCGACGCACCTGCAAGCGAATCTGACGGCCCAACGGGCGGCAGGTTAAGGAGAGCGGCGGCGTGGGCGCGCGCCGTTTCGAACCGACAGCATGGCTTTTTTTTCCCTGGTCTTACTTCTTTTTTTATCGCCACACCCTGGCCAAGCCCAGTTGCCGGAATCGGTATCGCCTCCAACTCCGCTTCCCTCGGCTTCCTCCGCGCCGGAGAAGAAGCCTCCTTCTCGGCATGCCTATGTCGGAGACGAGGCGTGCCGTTCCTGCCACCAGGAAAAAGTAAAAACCTATCTCGGAACAGCTCACCATCTCGCGTCCTACTGGCCGGGCGAGCATCCGATCTCGGGAAACTTCATTGCGGGCTCCAATATCTTCCGCACCGCTAATCCGTATCTGCATTTCGAGATGAGCGCCACTCCAGAGGGCTATTTCCAAACTGCGGTGGAGGAACTGGCACCGTCCAAGACCATTTCGCGAACCGAACGTATCGCGGTAATAGCTGGCGCCGCGCGCAAGGGACAGAGCTATTTGTTTTGGAAAGGCGATCAACTGTTTCAACTCCCCGTCACTTATTGGACAGAACGCGATAGTTGGGGCAACAGTCCGGGCTATCCCGATGGCTCGCCGCGTTTCGACCGGGCCATCGTTCCGCGATGTCTGGAGTGTCACGGCAGCTATTTCGAGTGGCTCCCTCCGCCGGTCAATCGCTATAACAAGACCAGCCTGGTGCTGGGCATCTGGTGTGAAAAGTGCCACGGGCCGGGCCGGGAACATGTAACTCGCAACCGCTCCAAGTCGCCTCCACGCCCCGGTGGGGAATCGGAAGCGATCGTCAACCCAGCTTTGCTTTCCCGGGACCGGCAAATGGACGTGTGCGCCTTGTGCCACTCCGGCGCGGCCACACCCATCCAGCCTGCCTTGTCATTTCTGCCTGGAGGTGTGCTCGACGACTACATCATCAACTTACACTACGCGAGTGCGGATACCCCGGTTGACGTTCATGCCAGCCAGGTGCAGCTCCTAAGGAGAAGCCGATGTTTTCAATCCAGTACCACCCTGACCTGTATGACCTGCCATGATGTTCACATGCCGCAGCGCGATGCAGCTGCATTTTCGCCGCACTGTCTGACCTGCCACCAGGCGAAGGATTGTGGCCGGTATCCGAAGCTCGGAGACCAGATCGCCCGTAACTGCATCGATTGCCACATGCCACTGCAAGAAACCCAGGCGATCTTTTCCAATTCCAATGGCAAGAAATTTAAGCCCCTGGTGCGCAATCACCGCATCGCGATTTATCCGGACGCCCAGGCGCCATGACTCGCGCGGATTTCGGAAATGCGTTTAGTTGGGATAACCGTCGCCGGGCTTTACCACGCGGATCTGGTGATCGGTAAATTTCATGTGCCCGCCGGGAAGCGTCACTTTCGGCATGTGGCAACTAACGCAATCCGATTTCGACACCGGACAGGATTTTGCTCCCGCGGGAGCTGGGGCAGATCCAGTTCGCGTTGACGCAAGTTGAGCGGAAGACCCGTGGCAGGCCAGACATTTTGTATCGTAAGTAGAATCTTCACGGACAACGTTTTGATGAGGGTCGTGGCAAGCCAGACAACTGATGCGGGGATCGGTTCCGTCGAAACACTTGCTGTTGGCCAGGCGGTAAGGCTGGAAGCGGACGTTGATCTCGCCATGAAAGTGACCTCTCACCACCGACTCCCAGGTGCGGTGACATTGGCCACAGAAACTCGATATATCCTCGGACGACAGTTTGCCGAGTTTCGGCGGAGCGGAAGAGAAATCTCCCTGTAGAGAGTCCAGCACATGAGCGGTTGCGCCCGCGTGGCAATGCTCGCAGGTCACTCCTGGCTCCATGGATTCGAGAGTCAGCTTGCGGTCATGCACCGCGTTGCTGGCGTGGCAACCGAAGCAGGCCTTGGTCTCACCCTGCGTAAGCTTCCGCCCCATCGCTTCGTCAACAGTGTGCGGCGTGATCCTCTCATCGCCGATCGTGGTATCGAGGCCGGCTACGTTCGGGTAGTAGCTCACCAGGCTCTCGTAGAGTTGACCGTCACGCTCCAGAATCCATGTCTGCCCTCCCACTCCGAAGCTCCAGCGAACGGGCAAGGAAAGCGTGCGTACGCCGTCAGTGACGCTATAGGTAGTGCTGTCGCCGTGGGTTTCGACGGTGTAGCTATAGTCACCCTTGCGGACCGTTAGCTTCGGATTTGCCTTGACTGTGGGGTTGGTGCCGGGAAGCATTAATGCCTGCGCCATCGGCGTCTGAGGCTGGGCCACGGCTTGGGCACGGTGGCAGCTCAAGCAGGCGGATGCGGGACCGCTTGAGCGCACCTGCGCTGGGGCAGGCAAGCCCGTGCTTGAAACCGGCATGGCCGCGAACAGAATCACGGACAATAAACCGCTAAGGATGTACAACCGTACCCTCACTCTCCTCAAGCTCGAGGCATCGCATACGCTCGCGCTGGGCATCTTCTTTGCGGCCGGACTTGGAATAAGCTTTGGCCAGTGCGATGTGCGTCTCAAGATTGCCGGGATCGCGCTGCAGTTCCTTTTCCAGGAGTTCGATGCCACCCTTTACATCGCCCGTATCCAAAAGCGCCCGGCCGAGTACAAGCTGAGCGATGAGTAGCGCCGGTTCTTCGGCTATGGCTTTTTGAGCGTAGGTGAGAGCCTCGGAAGGATCGTTTCGCATGAGGGCATCCCAAGCCACCATGAGTTGCGCGGCGGCATTGCCAGGCGATACTTCCAATTCCTTTCTGAATTCAGTGATCGCCTGGTCAGGGTCCGTGGGGAAAAGCAGATAGCCGTACAAATAGTGCGCGTTGGAGGCGGCGGGAAAGCGCTGAAACAGATCCTGAAACGCCTGCTGGGCTCCGTCTCGGTCTCCAGACATGAAGCGCAACGCGGCATTGCCGGCCGCCGTGAACAGCTCCTGCGTATCCGCTTTCAATTCCTTCGGCAGCAGCGGCGTGCGCAAGCCGGCCAGGCCGATGCCGACCAGCAATTCGGGGTTTGGTACTTTCTCCCCGGCAAACAACTCATACTTTTGCAGTGCAGCTTCGAAATTTCCCGCACGAGTGAGCAGGAGCGCCTCGTGGTAGCGAAGAATCTTTTCGTTGCGCGGCTGGCTCCCCGCTCCCAGCGACAACCCGCGCTGAATATCTTTCAGCGATTGCGCGTATTCGCCGGTTTCGAACTCGCACAGGCCTCGCAGTGCTGAAGCCGGGCCGGCATCGGGAGTAATTTCAAGATAGTGGGTGAGAGCATCGCGAGCGGCAGCATATGCGTCGGCTTGATATTGCAGTGACCCGAGAAACCACCAGCCGTCAGGCCAGTCTGGTTTGAGTTCGACGGCTTGGCGGTAGAGTTCGATGGCTTGCGGCACGTCGTCTTGCTCACGGGCAGCGGCGGCCCTTAAGACTATGTCGTCAAAGCTAGCGGGATTCGCCTGGGCGCGGGCGAATACGGGGAACAAAACGCAGGACACAGCAACCAGCCATGTGAGCGGACAAGTCTTACGGCCGTACTCTCCTAGCTTGCAGCTCCTGACGATAATCTGTGTATTCGCCGCCAGACTCACTATAAGTACGCCCACGTTTGAAGAGCCTGCTCCCGCATTCAGTTCCGGTTCCAAATCGTCATCCTACCACTCCTGCGAATGCGCAGGACACGGGTGTTGATGCCGCACACGGCGGGCTCTTCGTACTCTAAGGGAAGATCGCGACCCTTAGCCCGGAGCAGTGAAAGATGCTCAGTTCGGCTTCGTCGAAGCCGGCCCCTCGGACCGAGGCTGCTCGGGAACATCGGCCTGGGCTTCCGGCTCGGGCGCCAGAGGCAGAGCCACTTCCATGGCGCCGACGCGGTCAGTAGAAATATCCCGCACCGCGATGCGGATCGAAGTCGCGTTCAGTGGCGCGTCGATCTGTTGCTGGAAGCGATAGAAGACCGATTTGCTTGGTTCACCCGTAAGGAAAGAAGCGCCAGTGTTTTCGGTGGCATTCGATGGATTCGGAGAAGGCGCCTCGCGGGCATGTTGGACCTTGCTGATGAGCATTTGGCCGTCGGCATCGAAGACCGCCGCCGCTAACTCCAGGAGGAACGGCTGTGTGCTATTGGCCCGTGACCCGGGTTTGATTTGCTGCGCCGACAGCGTGTAATCGATGGCATAGGCTTGCAGTGGAACTGGCGGCGACGATTTCGCCGGCCGCTTCTTGCGCCCCCCATGAGAAAGAGCCTGCTGCTTCGCCAGGGTTGACATCTGTTCGGCACTGGCCCGAGCCGGCACACCCACGACGTGCACGTGAGCTCCGAAGAACAATTGGTGTGCCACTGGCGCTCCGTGGCGCATGTGGGCCGTCAGCGAATCGACGGACTTGTCGGAGGGGGATCGCAGCGCGGGACCGGTTACCGGGACGTTGTCGTTTTCCACCGCAGAATTAGCGTCGTCGGCATAGTAAGAACGGCGATAGGCCAGGCGATAGCCGTGTTGGGAAAGTTCCACGTGAATGTTCCGCAGTTGGCCGTCATAGTCGTGGTTGCTGGGAGCGTAGCTGAGAGTGTAGTAGTTGGCGCCCGCTTCGGTCGCTTCCGCCAACGCACCTCTCAGGTCGTTGCTGCTGTAGATGGCACGGCCTCCGGTCGCCGTTGCAATGTCGCCCTCGGTGGAATAGCTGGCATTCAGCGCGGTACTGTCTGTAGTGATTGTCATCGCGGAGCCGCCGGCGCCGGTCTGGGGACGGGATTGAATATGGGTGATCACTACGCCGCGAACATCCACAGGATAGACGGCGATTTGACTTCGGGCCATGGCATTGATCGCCTCTTTGATCTCGTCGTTGTAACTTACGGCCTCGGTATTCGGGTTCAGGTTCTCAGTGGGAAGAATTGTCGTGGGAATGGATCCCGTCACCCAGATCACATTCTTGCGCTCCGGAAATCCATCGAGGAAGTGAGCGATTCTTGTGAAGACCGAGACGATTGGACCCACCTGGCCTCGCCCATAGTTATCTCCGTAGAGGAAGATTTTAGGAACGTGAGGTCGCGGCGACTTCGGGTCCATGGCGGCAAGCAACTGGCTCTGATCGGCGGTGAATCCCTGGACCAATCGAAGCCCGTCACTGAAGACGAAGATCGCGAAGCGCGCACCGGGCGGCTTGTCGGAAATGAACTTCAGCAATTGTTTTCGAGCCGTCGCCTGGTCGTCCGTCTCCATGTTCACCATGTCGTAGAGGATCACATAGAGCGGCCCCTTCTCCGGCACGGCAGGTACATTTACCCAGGTGTTGGAGGGCAGAGAAGGCAACTTCGGGAGAGGATCGGGAATCTCATCGAATTCGTGCGCGTCGAAGGAAAGCACCTGCTGCAGCTTGCCGTCCTCTCTGATGGAGAACTTTTCGCGCGAGAGTCCACGCACCGGTTTCCCGTTAAAGTCGGTCACGACGACATCGAGGATGACGCGGCGGACGCTGCTGTGGAATACCAGGTCGCTCGATTCGGGATTCTGTGGCGTCTGCTGTGGCGGAGAGTCCCGCTGAGCGGGTAGCGGATGCAGTGCGCAGGGAATCAGCACGGCTGCTAGCAGAGAGCGCATCCCGACCGTGAAGGTTGCGGCCATGCAACAAGGACCTCCAATCTGCCAAATCCGTGAGCGCAGGGGCCCGAATGCAACTATTCTACCTTTGGCGCGCCTCAGTCGCGTAGCACTTTTGTATAGGCGTGCAACCTCAATTTGGTTTGGCCGGAGCCGGTGCGGTAGATGGACTTTGCGCCGGAGCGGCGGCCTGCGCCTGCGGTTCGGGCGCCAGCGGCAGGCTCACTTCCAGGGCGCCGAGGCGATCTGTGGAAATATCACGCACGGCGACGCGGATCGAGATTGCGTTGAGGGGGACATCGAGTTGCTGTTGCACACGATAGATGCTCTGTGAGTTTTGCCCCCCGCTCACCGGGTCGGTTTTGCCTGAAACCTCGACTAAACCGTTGAGCATTCGGCCATCGTCATCGAAGGCCGCGACCGCAACTTCCAACATGGGCGGCCGTATGGCATGACCCGTCACTCCCTTAGGTGCGCCAGCCATGAAGGTGTAGTCGATGACATATGGTTGAAGCTTGACCGGAGGCAGAGGCTTGAGCGGGCGATTCTTGCGACGCACACGGAAGTAGGCGGGCTGATCCTCGAGATTCGCCATCTGTGCCGCGGTCGCCATGGAGGGACTGCCGAGAGTATGAATGTGCGCCCGAAAGAACAATTGGTGCGCCAGCGGCGCTCCATGCTGCATGTTGGCATAGAGCGAATCTCCCACCTTCCGCGGCGGGGGCGTCTGAGATCCTTCCGATATACGCTTGAAACTTGCTTTATCGACCAGCGAAGAATCAGGATCGTAGGCGAAGTAGGACCGGCGGTACGACAACTGATAGCCCTTCTTGTCAAGCTCAACGCGGATGTTGCGAAGTGCGCCATTGTAGTTCTGATTGGAAGGTGAGTAGGTGAGGGTGTAATAGTTGGCGCCATTCTCGACCGCTTCGTCGAGGACATCTTTGAGTCCGTTATCACTGTAAAATGCGCGGCCTCCTGTGGTTTTGGCAATATCGTCCTGGACCGTGTGGCTGCTGGCGATCGAGGAAAAGGCTTCGCCTACTGGCGCCTGGCCGGCGCTACCGGAGGAAGCTCCTGTGGTCTGAGCGCCGGTGCCGGACGAATTGCCTGCGCCGTGAGAGCTGGAGCTCACGACCTCAGCGCTGCCTTTTCCGCAAGGATCGTCAGGATTGCCTACCTCGACGCCGCCGGCATCTACGGGATAAATCGCGACCTGACCTTGCGCCATGATAGCGAGCGTTACTTTAACCTCGTCACGGAAGCTCACAGAGGTGTTGTCATCGCGTGGGAAAAGATCCAGAGGAAACGCGCCCGAAAACCAGATCAGGTTCTTGCGGCCGGGGAGACCATCAAGATACCGGCTGATGAAGGCTAAGACCGAAACCATCATTTCGCCATCGTTACAGCCATAATTACGGCCGTAGATAAAGACCCGAGGAATGTGCGCCTTGGGCTTTCCCGGATTCAGTGCGGCAAACAACTGCTGCTTGTCGTCCGTGAATCCTTGCACCAGGTGGAGTCCTTCCGCGAGTACGAAGACGGCGAAGCGCGTGCCGTCGGGCTTGTCGCTGATAAATTTCAGTAGTTGTTGTCGCGCATTCATCTGGTCACTGACTGCCGTGTTCACCAGGTCCAGCAGAAGCACGTAGAGTGGGCCGCGCTCCGGCTCACTGGGCACATTCACGAAAGTGTTCGCCGGCAGCGGCGGCAATTTGGGAAATTCCGCAGCCGACTCCAGATCGTACACATCGAATGACAGAATCTGTTGGGATTGTCCGTCTTCGGCCACGGAAAAATCCTGTTGGGTGAGCCCGTGGACCGGTTTGCCGAGAGAGTCTGTCACCACCACATCAAGAATGACGCGGTTGACCACGCTCTTGAAAACCAGATCGGGGGATTCTGGCCGCTGCGTGGTGGGTGCGGACTGCGTAGTTTGTTGCGCGAAGAGAAGATGCGCCGGCAAGGCCAAGAGCGCTGCCCCCAGCGCCGCGCGGAGTGCGGTGGCCATCATCATCGAATCACCTCGATTTTCAACGTAATCTTCAGAACGGCTCCGGGAATTCAACCCCGCTCTGAGGGTCAAGTTGCGATTCGGGCCCCTTATTATTTCTTACTTTGACGCTCCCACCTTTTTTTCGAGCTGCGCAATCTGCTGCTTAAGAAGATCTGCGGTTGGGCCATTCGGCGAGTACGTGAGGCAATTGCGCAAATGCGCCAGCGCCCCATTATAGTCCGCCTTCCGGGCCAGGATCACCGCAAGAAGCTGTTCGGTATTTGGGATGGTGTGCAAAGGATCCATGGCTAAGGCCTTCAGAGCGCTGGTCTCGGCAACGTCTGTCTTGCCCAATTGGAAGTTTGCCAACGCGTTCAAATACCAGGTCTGCGACGTGCCGGCGGGATCGAGTTGCAAAGCGTGGCTGGTGTTGTCCACCACATCCTGCCATTTCTCCGCTTGGGCGGCCAGGGTCGCGAGCTGTTCGTAAGGCAGAATAAACTGCGGATCTGCCGCCGCGGCTTTTGAGAAAGAGTTTTTCGCGTCCCCCGAGTTTGACGCTTGCTGCAGCCTCCCCAGCTGATACCAGGCCTCGGCGAACGGAGGATAGACCTGCACCGCCTTCTCGAGATCGTGCTCGGCGCGGTCGGTCTTCTGTTCCATTAATTCGGTGCGCGCCTTGTCGAAAGCCTTTACGGCGGCCGCCGGCGCTGACTCGATGGTGTTGCTTACCGCTGTAGCCGCCGCTCGTCCTCCCGCACGGGAGAGCGTAAGCGTTCCCAGATCGGGTTCGTCGCGCAAGTTGCGCGGGCTAATGGTGATGGTGCCGGAATGAAAACCCGTAAAGGAGGCTTGGACGGAGCAACCTTCATAGTGGGTTTCCATTTGCCGCTTCTGATCTCCCTGCAAGCTGAGAGATCCCGGCACGGGCATGATCGGAATCAGGAACTTGCCACTGGGGTCCGTGCGCGTGGTCGATACGGTGGTCCCGCTGCAAATCACGGAGACCAGGATGGGATTCCAAAGAAGCGGTTCGCCCTCGACGCTCACGTTGCCAAAAAGAGCGCCACCCGCCCGCCCCTGGCCGCTCATGTTGGTCCAGTATCCGTAAACACCGCTATCCTGGATGGAGTCGGGGCGTGTGACCGACGACGGAGGAGCAGCGGTGGAAGTTTTGGTTTGTGCCACGGGGAAAATATTGGAACCGACGAGGGTGAGAAAACAAGCAAACAAGGATAATTTTTTCATAGACCACCTCACGACACGTGGCTATCCCACATCTTTATTATCCAACAATACGGTGCTTCGCAACCAATAGTTCCCGACAATGGACATCACATTTTCTGTTTATCGCGGACGCTGCATCATCAACGCGCACGGCGTGAGTTACGATCAGAGAGTTCACCAACAGAATCCGGAGGGCTACAACGTACTCCCCGGTCATGCGTTATGCTACAGACGATGCGCGCGACCGTGTCAGTTCTGATCATCTTTGCCCTTTTTGTAAGCGCGGTCCCCGCCCAGGAGCCAAATCCTGACCAGCTTCTCAACAGCGCCATCGACGCCCAGCAACACGGAGACTATCAGACAGCGATCCGCGACTATCGCAAGCTACTTGAGCTGCGCCCCAACACGGTCGAAGCAAAGGTCAACCTTGGAGCCGCTTTGGTGCATGTGGGCGATTTCGACGGTGCGATCGCGATGTACAAATCGGCTCTGCCGTCGGTCTCCCAGAAGAACGCCGTTCTTCTGAACCTTGCTCTCGCTTATTACAAGAAGGGTGATTTCCAAAACGCAGACGAGCAGTTCGAAACTCTTCATAAGGCACGGCCGAACGATGTACGAATTGCGATCCTTTTAGGAGACACCGACGTCCGGCTGGGAAAACCGGCCAGCGCCGTGACTCTGCTTGAGCCGCTGGAGAGCGGAAACGCTCAGAATCTGGATCTTGAGTACGCCTATGGGTCTGCGCTGATCAAGGCCGGCAAGCGGCGCGACGGGGTTGCGCGAATCGAGAAGGTCGCAAAGCTAGGCAACAGCGCCGATGCCTACCTGCTGGCCGGGTCGACACTCCTCGACCTCAATGAGTTCGAGGCAGCTCGCCGCGATCTTGACACTGCCCTTCGTCTCGACCCCAAACTGCCGGGCGTCTACACTCTTGCGGGAACAGCTAGAGACAAAACCGGAGATGTAAAAGAAGCGGAAACCGCGTTCCGCGAAGCCCTCAAGCTCAAGCCGGACGATTTCGAGGCCAACCTCTACTTAGGCGCAATTCTCTACAAGCGACGGGATTTGGACGAGGCGAAACCCTACCTCGACCGGGCACTGCGGCTCAACCCTAAGTCCTCCATGGCGCGCTACGAAGCCGCCATGTTCGAGAGCACTTCGGGACAATATGAAGCCGCCGCTCAGGATCTGGAGAAACTGGTCAAAGACGATCCTAGCTGGCTGGAGCCGCACGAGGAGCTGGCGGCCCTGTATTACCGGTTACATCGTCCTGCTGACGGCACCCAAGAGAGGAAAATCGTAGAGAAGCTCACGGCCGAGCAGCAGGCGAAGGGACCGGAAGGACGATAACTATCCCCACGGGCACAAACGCAACGTGTGCTGCGACAGTTAGATCGCAATCGTAATTCGGCGCCCGCGGTGTTTGAGCCCGTGGTCCTCGATAAAGAGGCATGGGATGCTAGACGCGCGCCAGCTTCCCAACGGAATCATGCCAGCCCTTGGTACGCTTAAGCCTAGGGCTTTGGAGCTGTCGCGGTAGATTCCCGCACCACGAGCTCGGGTTCAATAGCGATTTCCGCAGGATATTTTTCCTTTCCCTCAATTCTTTCCAGCAAGCTCTGCGCAGCAACTTGTCCCATTCGACTCAGAGGCTGTCTAACCGTGGTAATACTTGGGAAGTGAAATGCCGCGCCCGGAATATCGTCGAAACCCATGACTGAGATATCTTGCGGCACACGTAATCCCTGCTCCTGAAAAGCCCGGATGGCGCCAATGGCCGAAATATCGTTATAGGCAAAGAGCGCAGTGAACGGCCTCTTGCGCGCCAGCAGTTGCTTGGCGAAGGGATAGCCCAGTTGCGGCGTTGGATCGTCAATGTCAATCTGCACCGTCAATTCGGAATCGATGTTTATCCCCAGCTGTTCAGCCACCTCACAGATTGCATTAAATCGGTCCTCAGAATCGGAGCTAAGAGGATTTCCTTTTAGAACGGCGATGCGCTCGTGGGACAAGTCCTTCAGATGGTTGAGAGCCAGGAACGCCGCCCGGTGATGATCGAGCACAATGTTTGTGACTCCCGCCACCTTCTTGTGTCCCGCCACGGCGACCGTTGGCAGGGACGGTGTCTCGTGAACCGTTGTGTCCACGGTAATAAAACCCTCTACGCCCCGTTCCGACAACAGTTGCGAATATCGATTCAACAACTCGGGATTGTGCCGATGGGCTACTGTGAGGAAGAAATAATCCTTTTGTCTCAAGTAATCTTCGATGCCGCTGATGATCGCCGAGCCGTAGCTGTCGCCAATCTCCTCTAATATCACTCCGATGGTGTAAGTGCGCTTGTTGCGCAGAGTCCGGGCGAAGAAATTGGGACGGTAGTTCAGCTCTTTAGCGGCGGCCCGGATGCGGTTCTTGGTTTGTTGCGGAATCGAGCGGGCCGAGGGTGCATCGTTGAGAACTGTGGAGACTGTGCCTGGAGTCAATCCCAGATGCTGGGCAACTGCCTTGAGAGTAATGACCTGCGGTCTCTGCCCTAATTTCTTGTTTTGGGCCATGATCTTATCTAAATCGTCTTGATCAACCGCAGTGTAAGTATTTAAGGATCTTATATCAGATTCTCGGGCACTGAGGTGCTCTTGCTGGGAGTGTCTTAGAAAAAGCGCTGCCGTGAGAGAAACGGATTCAGATAGCACCAGGATGCTTTAGGCATTCGTCGATTCTCGACAGGGCGATGAGAGGGGCACGCTGAGCGGCCGGGGATACCCTCTTTCCGCATTCCTGGTGCGCCCAGGCACACTGCTTCTCGCACCTCCTAACTCACGGCCGATTGTACATATGTACGCAGACATACATCAATGGCAGTACCGAATGTTCCCATAGGAACATTCGGCGATCAGGAACTCAGATCGGGGATGGCGTGGAGCTTTACCGGCTTTGCTGCACGACCAGAATCATGCCGGGACGGAGAACGGCGACGTTTTGGTTGCTGCGCTTGAGCGCGGCCACGGTGGTCTTGTAGTTGGCAGCAATCGAGTAGAACGTTTCCCCGCTTTTGACTTTGTGATGGACCACCGCGGCTGGTTCAGGCCCTTCCGCGTTTTCAGACGCGCTTGCGGCGGATCTTGCAGCGGAAGATTTTGCAGAGGAAGATTTGTTGCTGGCCGTATGCGTTGCCTTCTTGCCGGTGGTTGGCTTCGCAGAGCGGGGCGGCTGAGTCGAAGCCGTTTCTATATCGCCGGAGCTGGGCGTGACGGGCAGGTGGACGGCGAGTACTTTGCGTCCGCGCAGGCTGTCGCCGCGCAGGCCATTCCAGCGGCGGATCATCTGCGCAGGCACGCCGAGATTGTCGGCAACGGTTTCGACTGTGTCTCCCTTGCGAACCTTATAGCGCGTGATGCGGCGGGCATAAGTCGCGGTGTCACTCAGCGGACGCTTGCCGGGCACAACTGGAATGATCAGCTTGCCGTCGGCCTCAAGCCCTCTCTCGTCGAGATGGTTCGCCTCTGCGATCGACTTCGCCGTGGTGCGATAGGTGCGGGCGAGAGACGCCAGAGTGTCGCCGGGATGCACAGTGCGATAGCGCCACCACAGACGCATGCCGGGCGGAATATTGGCAACGGCCGTTTCGTATCGATCTTTGGTTCCGGCGGGCAAATGAATCTCGAACCTGCCTTCTTTCGGAGTGGCCAGGCGGAGAAGACTCGGGTTCAAGTCCTGAATTTCGGACGGAGCCGCATCTACACATTCAGCTACCAATCGAATATCTATAGGATAATTTATGGTGACGGTATCATATGCGGCAGGGCGGTCCATGGCTACGCCTTCAAGGCCGTATTGCGAAGGATTCTTCGCCATGATGGTCACGGCCAGAATGATGGGCACGTAGTTGCGCGTCTCTTTGGGAAGAACATTGCGGCGGTATAGCTCCCAGAAATCGGCGTATCCGGTGCGCCGCACCGCGGCCTGCACCGTGCCGGGGCCCGAGTTATATGCGGCCATGGCCAGATACCAGTCGCCAAACTCATTGTACAGATCTTTCAGGTGCCGGGCGGCGGCGCGGGTGGATTTTTCCGGATCCTGACGATCGTCGACCCACATGCTGTGCGAAAGGCCGTAGCCGCGGGCGCGGCTGCCCATAAATTGCCAGATGCCGCGCGCGCCCGCGCGCGAGACCGCCAGGGCATGAAAGCCGGATTCCGCCTGCGCCAGATAAATCAAATCCTGAGGAACGCCTTCTTCTTTCAGGATGGGAAGCATCATTTCGCGGTAGCGTCCGGAACGGGCCAGGGCGCGCTCGAACTGGCCGCGTCCGCGATTGGAGAAATAGCTGATGTAGCCGGCGACCTGGTCGGTCATCATGAGCGGCAGGTCGGAGTGCGTGGATTTGATTTCAGCCTGCGCCTTGGCCTTCACGTTAGGATCGGCAGCCGGGGTAATGCCGTTGGTTTCGTCGATGGGCGCAGGCTCGGATTGTTGCGCTGCTTCGGAGTCACTGCGAGCGCCAATGTCCAAGTGGTTAATGCCTTCGACGATGCGGTTGAATTCCTTCCCCAGCCGGTCGTCGGAACGGACGTCGAGGTTGCTGCCCAGCAAGGCATTAAAGGCATTGTCGAAGTTCTGTTTGGCGGCGTCGGCGTTGCCGGCCTGATAGTTTTCCAACCCCGCCTGGTATTCCTTTTCGACTCGCGCAATCAAGTCAGCCACGGTATCGGATGCGGCGGACTGTAAATTGACTTGGGCTGCGCTCTGAGGCTGATCCTGTCCTTGCGCCGGTTTCTGGGCATCTGCGGCTGGGACCGATGTCGTTGACTGTGAATTCGTTGAGCTGGAATTCGACGGACCTTTAGCCGGGTCGTCTTTGGCCTGACCTCGCGCGGGAGCGGGTGCGGCAGAAACGAGCGACGGAGCGGTTGCAGCCGGCAGAAGCGAAACTGGCTTCTGCGCCGTCTGGCAACCAGAGGCGGCAAGAGCGACGCAGGCAATAGCGACGATCCGGACCTGAAGTTTTGCAACTCGCATATTCTTCTATTAAGATGCGCACTACTCCCCGCGGAAGAATCCGCTGAAGTCTACCAAAAAATCGTACCCAGCGGTGGGGCCGGGGTCAACGGCGAAAACGTCTCGCTGGCGGTTACCACAGGCACCGGCCCGGCCGTTACCGGCGCGCCGTTGACTTAGACGGCAGAAGCCTTCCAGAAACTTTGGGAGAGCCGGGTTGTGGGCATGAACTGGTATCTGCCCTTGGTCCTAACACCGTCATCCTCGTTGGAGGCCTACCCGATTGCGGACAGGTCGTCGCCAACTCGAAACAAGCTAGAGAGCGTTCTAAGGCCAAACTGATTGTTCTGGGAAGGGCGCCGGGCTAGAGGTAGAGACTTGGTGGTTTCTTAACATTAAGACACCACCTAGAGATTTTCCGACTTGAATCGCAACCCGGGTTTCTGCTACAAGGATGTGAAGGTCGTTTGGGTGAATTGCTCAGGCGGGCTGTCCATAGTTTCCTAGGCATGGTTTCCTCGAAGAGAGTGGCAGCTTCGCATAGACGCAACGACCTCATCGGGTCTGGCAAATCGGGGCATGTCCCGCCGGCATAGACCGGAAGGGGCCAATGTATTTGTCGCTTGTCCGGCGCCTCGGGATTCGTTGCTGAACGGCTCTCGCCGGCGTAAAACATCGAACCTCCTGTAACACTTTGTAGGAGTTTCCGGTGGCTTTAGATCGCAGGTTCAAAGGTTCTCTGCTATGTTCCGGCGGAGACCTGTGCGCCTGTGCTGCTACTCAAAGTTTCGTTCCCTTCCATTCCTTTTGTTTCTGCACCAATTCTTGCCACGCGGATGGCGACTCTGTTATCCGCGGTTTCACACCTGAAGTTCAACACACCGCATACGCCGGAGGAAGATAATGGCGACCAATCTCGTGCAAATCGACAATGATGAGGAAATCAAGGAGCGCTTGGAAGGCGAACGCGCCAGGCTGCGCAAGATCGCTGGTTTGGACCAGCCCACACACTTTCATCGCCCGGTAGAACGGGCGTTCAAAGCCGAGGAGCGTGATCGCGTCACGATTCTGTTCGGCGGTTTCACCTGGAAGCATGAAGACCTGATCCGTGCGGTCTTTCAGGGCTGTGGCTACCGGTGCGAGAAGCTGCCCGTCCCCAATGTGGCGGCCTTCCAGACCGGCAAGGAGTTCGGCAACAACGGGCAATGCAATCCGACCTACTTCACCGTGGGCAATCTCGTGCAGTACCTGCAGTTCCTGGAGAAGGAGGGCCTATCGCGAGACAAGATCCTTAACAACTTCGTCTTCTTCACCGCGGGTTCGTGCGGCCCGTGCCGGTTCGGCATGTACGAGGCGGAGTATCGTTTCGCGCTGAAAAACGCCGGATTCGACGGGTTTCGCGTGCTGTTGTTCAAAGACAGCGACGGAATCAAAGCGGCGTCCGGCGAGCCAGGCCTGAAGTTTACTATCGACTTCGGATTCGGAATGCTCAACGCCATGCATCTCGGCGATGTGATCAACGACCTGATCTACCAGATCCGGCCCTTCGAAGTGAATAAAGGCGAAACTGACCGCGTGTTCCGGGAAATGGTGGATGGCCTTTGCGATGATCTCAGGGATCGCGACTCTTTCGAGATTGAGCAGCGCGCGCCCGCACGGCTCAAGGCGAAATTCGAGAGCAACAAAGTGCTGAGAAATACCGCCAATGTTCTGGGCAAGATGCATGAGCATTTGTGGGGCAAGGACTATCTAAACGCTCTGCATACCGCCCGCGACCGGATGGACCGCATCGAAGTGGACCGGACCAAAGTGAAGCCGGTGGTGAAAATCACGGGCGAGTTCTGGGCGCAGATCACGGAGGGCGATGGCAATTTCCACATGTTCGATTTTCTCGAGCGCGAAGGGGCTCAGGTGGTGGTGGAACCGATCGCTACGTGGGTGGCTTACCTGTTGTATCAGGCGAAGGCGCACGCGATTGCGAAATGGCCGGTGAACCGCCCGCACCGCAATCCAGCGTGGTATGAACTCAAGAAGAATATGGCCAATTATTTCGGCTTGCACAAGAAGCTCTGGGGCCTTGGTTTCGGTGAGAAAGCCTGGCAGTACTTCTACCATCGCACCATCAAGAACATGGGGGGAATTACGCACCACCTGGTGCCGCAGACGGACTTGGCCGAACTGGCGCACCCCTTCTACAACCAGTTCGCGCGAGGCGGTGAAGGGCACCTGGAAGTGGGCAAGAACGTTTACTATACCGTCCATAAGTTGTGCCACATGGTGCTGGCGCTGAAGCCATTCGGCTGCATGCCTTCTTCGCAGTCCGATGGAGTGCAGTCGGCGGTGGTGAACAAGTTCAAAGACATGATCTTCCTGCCGATTGAGACTTCTGGTGAAGGCGAAGTAAACGCTCATAGCCGCGTACAAATGGCACTGGGCGAAGCCAAAGTCAAAGCCAAGACCGAGTTCGAGCAGTGCCTGAAGTCGACGGGAAAGAGTCTGGACGAGATCCGGGATTACATTGCCGAACATCCTGAGCTGCGCCGGCCTTTCTACCACTTGCCTCACCGCGAGGGCGTGGCGGGAACTGCCGCTCAATTTATTTTGCACGTGAGCGATCGCATGGATAAGAGCACGCGGTTGTGGAAGCGCTCGCGGGTTCCCGGGATCGCCGTGCCAAGCGCCGCGTAAGAGTGGTGGCACCGCCGTCTTGTTTGTCATTCATTTGCCGGCGAGATGGCGGTCACTACGATTGAGAACCGCTTTTTACGACTTATCGGAGAGACGATGCACGACCATCTGGGACAGCAAAAAAAGCCAGAGCTATTTCATATAGCCCCCGCACCCGCACAAAAACCGCGCAATCATCACACGGAATTCATGGTGGGACTCGATGTGGGCTCGACCACGGTGAAAGCGACGGTGGTGGATGCGGCGACCGACAAGGTGCTTTGGCAGGACTACCAGCGCCACGAAACTAAGCAACCGGAGAAGACGCTGGAATTCTTGCGCCGCATCGAAGCGGAGGTCGGCATCAACCGGCACAACACCCGCATGTTCATGACCGGCTCTGGTGGCGGTGGCATCGCAGAACAGATTGGCGCGAAGTTCGTGCAGGAAGTTACCGCGGTGTCACTGGCGGTCGAGAAGCTGCATCCCGAGGTGTATTCCGTCATTGAGCTCGGCGGCCAAGATGCGAAGATCATCGTCTTCAAGGACGACGAAGAGACCGGCCGCAAAAAGAAAATTCCCTCGATGAACGATAAGTGCGCAGGCGGTACTGGCGCGGTTATCGATAAGATTAACGCGAAACTGAAGATCCCTGTCGCTGAACTGTGTGAGCAGAGGTATCACGGAATCAAACTCCACAGAGTTGCCGGGAAATGCGGGGTCTTCGCTGAGACCGATATCAACGGCTTGCAAAAGGTAGGCACACCGTCAGACGAACTCATGGCGTCGCTGTTCGAGGCCATTGTTTTGCAGAACTTGAGTGTGCTGACTCGCGGCCACACGCTGCGGCCTCACGTTTTGTTGCTCGGCGGCCCGAACAGCTTCATCAAAGGCATGCGTGAGGCGTGGCAGGCGAATATTCCGCGCATGTGGCAGGAGCGCAAGGTTACGATTCCTGATGGCGCAAAGCCCGAAGATCTGATCAAAGTCCCGCAAAATGCTCAATATTTTGCCGCCATGGGCGCCATTGAATTCGGCAAGAGCGAAGAAGACTGCGTAGGTTGCTACCAGGGACACGAAAAGCTGATGCACTACATCGAGCACGGGCGCCAGGAAGAAAAGGCCAAGTCCGGCGCCAAAGGATTGACCAACAGCGACACAGAACTCGACGACTTCAAGGCCTCTTACCGACGTAAGAAGTTCACTCCCGCAACGTTTCATACCAACCAGACGGTTGGTGGGTTCATCGGCATCGACGGCGGCTCGACTTCGACTAAGGCCGTGTTGCTTGACGAAAACGGCGACATCCTTTGCAAGGCGTATCAGCTCTCGAACGGAAATCCGATCCAGGACACGGTTGAAATGTTCGAAAACCTGCGCGGCCAGGTGGAAGCGCAGAAAGCGAAGTTGGAAGTTCTGGGAGTCGCAACAACTGGCTACGCGAAAGACATTCTGAAAGACGTGTTGCACGCAGACGTGGCGCTGGTGGAGACAGTAGCTCACACGGAGTCGGCTCTCAAGTTTTACGAAGATCCGCACGTGATCGTCGACGTTGGCGGGCAGGATATCAAGATCATCATCCTGCACAAGGGCCGCGTCAAGGATTTCAAGCTCAATACCCAATGCTCGGCTGGCAACGGATATTTTCTGCAGTCTACCGCGGAAGGCTTTGGATTGGGCGTTGAACAATACGCCGATCTGGCATTCTCGGCAAGATCGATGCCGATTTTCGGTTACGGCTGTGCCGTCTTCATGCAGTCGGACATCGTGAATTTCCAGCGGCAAGGCTGGCGAGCGGAGGAAATTCTCGCAGGTCTCGCGGCCGTGCTGCCCAAGAATGTATTTCTGTACGTGGCTAGCATTCCCAATCTCGCGGCGCTGGGCACACGTTTCGTTCTGCAGGGCGGGACTCAAAACAACATGGCGGTCGTGAAAGCCGAAGTGGATTTCATTCACAACAGCTTCCGCGCTGCGGGCAGAAAACCGGAAATCATCGTCCACGAATTCTGCGGCGAATCCGGAGCCATCGGCGCTGCGGTTGAGTCTGTCCGCCTGTGGCGCAACGGCCAGCAGACGACATTCGTTGGATTAGAGGCGGTACGCAAGATCGAATACCGCACCACGCGCAACGAAAGCACACGGTGCAATTTCTGCAAGAACAATTGCCTGCGCACCTTTATTGACATTCGTACCGTCCCCAAGGACGATCTGAGCTTTGTGCCGATCCAGAAAGTCACCAAGGTTCCGCTGATGCACGGCGAGCAACGCCTCATCATCGCCACCTGCGAAAAAGGCCTGGTTGAAGATGTCAACGACATGAAGGACATCAAAGCGGGAATCGACCAGATCAAAGACAAGTATCCGAATTTTGTGGACATGGCGGCGCACGAAGTTTTTCGTCCGGTTAACGCCGAAAGCGTGGCCGACCCCATCCCTGCTGCAAAATTCTGGAACAAGGCGGCGAAAGGGCGCATTCCGCTCATGGAAACCCGCAAGAAACTTCGCGTCGGCATTCCTCGCGTCCTGAACATCTACACCTACGCGCCGCTCTTTAACGGATATCTGGAGAGCCTGGGTGTGCAGCCGGAAAACATCGTCTATTCCGACTACACCAGTTCCGATCTGTACCGCGCGGGTGCGAGCCGCGGGGCCATCGACCCCTGCTTCCCGGCGAAGATCGGCATTTCCCACGTCTACAACCTCATCCAGGAAAAGCACCGCAAGAAGGCGCTGAATGTGATCTTTTTCCCCATGTACGACGTGTTGAGTTCGCCGCTGGTGAAAATCGTTGGCACCAACGCGTGTCCAACTGTTACGGCGACGCCGGAAACGGTGAAGGCCGCATTCACGAAAGAGAACGACGTATTTGCCGAGCACAACGTCAAATACGTGGATCCAGTTCTAAACTTTGCCGACCGCAAGCTGTTTGCACACCAGATGCTGCAGGCGTGGCAGCCAATTCTCGGTTTGTCACAAGAAGAGAACGACCGTGCAGTCGAAGTCGGCTACAAAGCGCTAGAGGACTATGAGGCCAGCATCCGCAAGCGTGCCCGCCAGGTTCTCGACCAATTGGAACGCGAAGATCGCATCGGCATCGTCATGCTCGGCCGGCCGTACCACCACGATCCCGGTCTGAATCACGAAATCATGGAGGAGTTCCAGAAGCTGGGCTATCCCATCTTCTCGCAGAACACGCTGCCACTGGATGAAGATATGCTGGAGCGTCTGTTCGGCGAAGAGGTTCGTGCCGGCGTTATCGGTCATCCGCTTGATATCACCGACGCCTGGAAAAATTCGTACTCCTGCAGTACCAATCACAAGGTGTGGGCGGCGAAGTTCACGGCGCGGCATCCCAACCTGGTGGCGCTGGAGATCTCAAGTTTCAAATGCGGCCACGATGCGCCCATTTACGGCGTGGTCGAGGGCATTATCGAGGAATCTGGCACTCCGTACTTCTGCTTTAAGGACCTGGATGAGAACAAGCCCTCCGGTTCGATCAGGATTCGTGTCGAGACTATCGATTATTTCTTGCGGCGCTATCGCGAAGAAGTTATCCGCAAGCGCAAGGCATCTGAAGAAATAGAAGCGCAGTTGGCCGCACTGGAAGCGGAACTGCGAGGGCAAATGGCAGCTGAAGCTACCCAACCCCAGCCACTGCAATGCGAACGGGAGGCAGAGGCTATGGCAGCGGACTAAGGAACGTAGCCTGGATAAATCTGCCCGTTGCTTTCATCCCAGAAGTAGACCATGCTTTCGCTGAAATGTTCGCGGAGATCGTACCGACGTGAGCCGCCGACGGCGACTTCGGGAATCCAATCGGGGCACGACCCGTGCCAGCACCTCAATTACGAGTCTCCGAAGCGGGATTCTGGGAAGCTCCGAATGAGGTTCCCAAGTGCTGACGAAGTCAAATCGCTTTCGCGATATCATCGGTCGTGATCGCCTGGCACTCGCCTGATGGACCGTTGAAGGCGGACGGCACCAGAGAAAAACGCTCAAGAGCTTGCTTTCGTGAGTTGAGCGCAACACCGTCTCCGATCCGGTTTGAGGGCGAGCACGCGGTGCGGGACGAACTAGGCGGAACGGTTCACCGGATTCGATCTGGTCGGAACATCTAGGCGCCGAGCATCAGCCTCAGACCTCATGCACGTCCGAGATCCTTGGTTTCTCAGTATTTTGCCGATGCGGGTCACGGCTGGGCCGTGGGCGTGCACGGCACGATCCCGGCTACCAGCGACGATAGATGCGAAAGCAGGGCCACTCGCCTGCTCCAAGAAAGAAATGAGATATATCACTCATCTACTTGACGGGTACAATGGCATGAGTTCTGTTAGCTACCCGGGTATGCTTTTCCGTGCTCTGAAGCGCTGTCGCGGTTAGTCAACCCGCAAAGGGGACGAAGATGTTTAACAAAATGATCACAGTCGGACACACGGCGTTAACTGTCGTTCTCGGCTCAGCCGCGCTGGTCAGTCAACAGGCGCCTGGGGCGCCCAGTTCCTCTGCGGGGAGGGAATTTCCTGTGATCATGCGGCAAAACGTGGCTGCCGGCAAAACCCTCGTGGGAACGAAGGTCCAGGCCAAACTTGTAGTGGCGACCCTGGTAAATGGCGCCGTGGTTCCGAGAGACGCCATCTTGTCCGGAGAGGTTACCGAGTCCGTGGCGAAATCTGTATCCGACCCATCCCGACTTGCCATTCGCATGGATTCCGCTCAGTGGAAGAATGGATCTGCACCTATCAAGGTTTACTTGACCGCCTGGTTTTACCCCGTGGCGGCGATGGCACCTCAGGATCTCTCCTATGAGCCGCCGGACGCCGCAAAAAGCCCGAAAAATTGGAACGGGGCCGGCACTTACCCCGACCCGAACAACCCGGTTTCACAGCAGAAATTTCCAGGCCGTGACACGGACAAGGACGCGAGCCTGGCGCCGCCCTCGCCGGCGTCAAGTATTTCGAACCACCGCGTTTTGATGAAAAATGTAGAGTCTACGCGCAATAGTGACGGAGCCGTTGCTCTCACTTCCACGCACCTGAATGTCAAGCTCGATAGGTTTACTACCTACGTCTTCGCAGCGGGCAACCTTCTGCCGATGAATTGACTACGAAATGTATGGCGCTCACTGTCGCGAACCGTCCGCCGAACCGGAATACCGTCACACTATGAAACTTTGCTCCCGGCTTCAACTCAGTCGATGGAAGGCTGGCGCGGTTGGAAACGCTTTGTTTCCAGGCAGTCCGGAGCTCGCGCCTGCACTTGTAATCGAGCGCACGCGTAGTAACATACCATACCGTTGGCGCACACTTCATGTCCGCGATATCCCGCGATGAAGCCCATCCTGAATTGATACAGTTCTGCGGAGAATACCTTATGACAATTACTGACGATTATCAGCCCCGCGCGGAACACAAGTTCTCCTTCGGGCTTTGGACGGTTGGCAACCGCGGACGCGATGCGTTTGGCGATTTTGTGCGAGCGTACCTTTCGCCGATCGAGATTGTCTCTATGCTGGCGGAAATGGGTGCCTGGGGCGTCAACCTGCACGACAACGATCTCGTGCCAATCGATGCCACCGGCGCTGAACGCGACTGCATCGTTCGCTCGTTCAAGAAGGCCTGCGCGGACAGTGGGATTGTCGTTCCCATGGCCACAGTCTCGCTCTTCTTCCACCCGGTATTTCGTGACGGAGCTTTCACCGCCAACGATCCTGAGGTGCGTGCCTACGCTCTCCAGAAAACCATGCGAGCCATGGACATTGGAGCAGAACTGGGCGCGAAGATTTTTGTGTTATGGGGTGGCCGTGAGGGCGTCGAGACCGACGCTTGCCGCAGAGCGGATGACGCGATCAAGCGCTTGCGCGAAGCCGTCAACTATCTTTGCGAATACAACATCGAGCGCGGATATGGTATGAAGTTCGCTTTGGAAGCCAAACCGAATGAACCGAGGGCCGACATCTATATGGCCACTACAGGCCAGTACTTGGGCTTCATCCCCACGCTCGATCATCCTGAAATGGTCGGAGTGAATCCCGAAGTCGCGCACGAAAATATGGCGGGACTCAACTTCATGCATGCGGTGGCTCAGGCCTGGGAGGCGGGCAAACTCTTTCACATCGATCTGAATGATCAAATGCCAAGCCGATTTGACCAGGACCTTCGCTTTGGATCGTCCAACCTGAAGGCCGCATTTTGGCTGGTGAAGTTCCTCGAGGACGTGGACTACGAAGGACCGCGTCACTTCGACGCGCATGCCTACCGGACCGAGGACTATGAAGGTGTAAAGGACTTCGCCCGCGGCTGCATGCGAACCTACCTGATCCTCAAAGAGAAGGCTCACCGGTGGAACGCCGACAGAGAAATACTGGGTATCCTCAATGAGATCTCAAGCAGTGGAAGGGGCACTGCCAGGGTGGACCGCTATTCGAAAGAGGGCGCAGCCCAGCTGCTGACGCATGTTTTTGACAAAGACGAGATATTGAAGAAGCGTTTGCCGTACGAGCGTCTCGATCAGCTGACGGTTGATATGCTGCTGGGTGTCAGGTAGGGGTCTTCCACCAGCCTGTCGGCAAGTTCAGTGTTTCTCAAGTTGACGAATCTGGCAGGGCCAGCCTACAAGGCCCTGCAGGCTCTTATTGCGGCAGCGGAGGCGGTGCAGACGACATCTTGGACGCGAGGGGCTCATCTGCCTTCCGATGCAGTTCGCGAACTTTGGCGAACTCCTTCTGGGATTGCGCTGCGTCCCCCATGGCCTGGTACACACGCCCCAATCGGTAATGCGCGTCGGGCTGCGCAGGATCCAACTCCACGGCATGCCGAAGCGCGGTTATGGCGTCGATGTATTGCTTCTGCTGGGTGAAGATAGCGCCCAAATCAATGTAGGCGATACGAATGTCGTTTTTCGCTCGTACCGCCTTCCTAAGCAAGGAAACAGCCTGGTCCGGATTAGACCTCTTCATCTCGATATCGCCCAAATAAGCCAAGGCTAGAGGATGGCCGGAATCGACAGACAACTCACTCTCGAACTCGCGCTTGGCTTCGTCGTATTGGTGTGACTTCCAGTACAGGTAACCGAGGCCAAAATGTACGTTCGGTTCTCGTGGCGAGACCTTCGCCGCCGCCTCGAACTCGGCGATGGCTTCCGAAGTTCTCCCCAGCCCGTCCAGGGCTTCCCCGCTCAGCATGTGGGCAGCCGCAGAACCGGGATTCTGCTGCAGAATCTGATGGAACTCTTCCAAGGCGCAGGAGTATTTTTTCGCCCAGAGACAACTTTGCGCTAATACCTCGTGCAGCTCGGCGTTGCTGGGATCGGACCTTGCCGCGGCCTCCAGATACGTGGTCGCTTCCGCAAAACGTTTTGCGCCGTAGCAGCTAAGACCCAGCAGAGTGACTGCCTGCAGGTTATGTGGGTCAGCAGCCGAGGCGGCCTGGAGCGGAGCTATGGCTGACTCGAAGTATCCCTGCTTAAACTCCGCCAGTCCCAAGTTCAGTTGCACTCCCGGCAACTTCGGATTCAGGGTGATAGCCTTTTCATAGGCTGCAGCCGCTTCCCGATATTTTTGTTCTTTCGAGAGGATCACACCCAAGCTGGCAAAAGCTCCTGGGTCGTTGGGATCCTTCTCGATCATCGCCCGCCAAACCTGCGCAGCCTCGGCCAACTTTCCCTGCTGTTCGAGGGCAATGGCATCGGAGGGACTGGACGCTTGCGCGCTAGCACAGATCTGCAAGAAAAAGGTCGGCAAAAAACAGCCTTGCAACAACAGCGCGACAGCGGCCCATAGCAACTTCCAGTTCTTCATACCTGAAACGCAGTGTCAGGAGATTTTTCCATAGGCAGACCACGATAGCCATCTCCACCTGACGGAGCAACCTGTCCACAATCCCGCTACCGTAGCTCTGCACTGCTGGCGGTTGCAGCCCGCGCTTGCATGTGGGGGCTGGGGCTAACACCGAGATCATGCTACGCCCACACGGTGTCCAGTGTGGGCGTAGCATGCGGGTGAGCTTCTTACAGACGGGTTAGAAGATCAGCTTCAGTCCGAGTTGGAATTCCCTCGGGTCAAACGCGCCAGTGACGGCGCCGAAGTTGCTGGCCCCTTCGTTGAGGCTGATGCCGCCGTTGTTGGCATCACCCTTGAACTGCGTGTGGTTCCAGGGGTTGAAGCTCTCCGCGCGGAACTCGATGCGGCTGCCGCGCTCTTGGCTGATAACGAAGTTCTTGAACAGAGCCAAGTTCCAGTCGTCTCGGCCGGGACCGCGCAACCCGTCGAATCCCAGATTCCCGTAGGTTCCGGGCGACGGGGCCGAAAAGGCCGCCGGATTGAACCATTCGGCCGCAGTCTTAGGATAGGAGATGCTCCCGGTCACGTCTGGCCGGTTCCCGGAATTGGGAACCACGCTAGCGACGTTGTTTCCGCTCACTCCAAGATTGATTGGTGCCCCCGATTCCATGGTGACGATCCCCGATAGGGCCCATCCACCCGCGGTCGCTCTCAGAAGGTGGTTATCGCTGTTCTTCAAGAGCGGGATCTGGTAGACGAAGTTGACGAAGGCGACGCCAGTGCGGTCGAACAGAGACGGGCCAACGTCATATTTCGGTCCCACGTAGGGATTGGTGATGTTGTTGAGGTCGCCACCACTGCCGTTGCTGGTGGTGGAATCAATCGCGCGCGAAAGCGTTAAGCCAAACTGGAGTTGGAGATCGCGCGCCACGTTCCCGTGCAGATCAACCTGCAGCGAATTGTAGTGCGCGTTGGCCTCGTCTTCAGACAACCGGATAGCGCCATAACCTAGATACCCATACTCTTGGTTAATGCCAGCACCGCCAGACCCGACCAGAGTGGGCAGATTGGCTTCAGGCGGGAGGTTGATTTCCCGATAGTCGTTCTCGTGCCGGCCCTGGCTTCCGACATAAGACAACGCCAATACGGCCTTGGCTCCCAGTGCCTGCTGAACGCCAACACTATACTGGTAGCTCGTCGGAGGTTTGTAATTAAGGGCGATACCGGTGATGCCGACGGGAAGAACAGGCAAATCTGCAGAGCTGATCGTGGTGCCGGTGCCGACGCCGGTCCCTGGATTTGAGAGGAGAACGTCATGGACCGTGGGGCTGGCATCGAAGGGTGTATTCGTAGCCCCGTTGTACATGTCATTGCCCTGGATGCGATCGTACATGATGCCAAAGCCGCCGCGTAGAACAGTCTTGCCTTGGCCCGTAAGGTCATAGGCAAAACCGATGCGTGGGCCGAAGGCCGGCCAGTAGTTGTTCGTCAGACCCTTGGGAATTCCATTCACGCCGCCGACGCCGATGCCGTTCTCATAGAACTGCAAACCTGCCAATATCGGATTGGGACTGGTGCCGAGACCGGGGCTGGGGCCGCCCGGGCACGCAGGCACGGAGACGGCGCTGCAGATGTTACCGCTCGAGTCGAACGTAGCGGCATTGGCCGGGTTATACAGGTTGGGATAGAAGTTGGCGGACTGTTGGTTCGCCTCGTAGGTATGCGGAGCAACGTCCCAGCGCAAGCCCAGATTTAGGGTCAACCGGTGATTGACACGCCAGTTGTCCTGAACATACGTGGCATAGGAAACGTTATTCCAATGGCCGCTGGATTTAACAGCGTCCTCTTCATAATTGTTGGCATAGCCGAGCAGGAAATCGGCAAAATCATTGCCCGTATAGAGGCCGTTGAAGGTGAAATTGCCTTCGGTGTTAGCGAAGTAGTCTTGTACCTTCTTGTAAAGCGCCCAACTGAACCCAAACTTGAGTTGGTGTGCGCCCTTCGTCCAGGAAATGTCGTCGCGCAACTGGTAATCGTTGGCCGCGTTATTCCACGGGGTCCAATTGGCGGTAAAGTCCGTCCCCGTGCTGCCGCCCAAGTCGATCGACGGGATGCGGTTGTCGGCGTTGGGCCCCGTAAACAGCCGGTTGAATGTAAACCCAGAGGGTGCCGCAAACACGCCTTGAGGAATGATATGGATACGGTTGCCGTTGTAGTTGAAAGCCGCTTCGTTAAGCAGCGTCGGGCTTACCACATAAGTGGTATGAATCACCGCGCTATAGGAGGGATTTCCGAAAACATCGCTGATGGTGGGCACGTTATCGCCGCTCCACTGCGTCTCCCCATAAGTCTGCGAGACCTGCTCGGAAACCCAGTGCCCGAAAACCGAGAACTTATCGGTGAACTGGTGATCGACGCGGGCAATTTCCTCACGCACGGTGGTAGGCGACACGTTGCCGCCTTCGAAGTCCGCCCCAACCGTGGGGGCGGGGAAAATACCCGCACCCAGCAGCGACTGGGCGTTTGCATTGAGCAGCGCAGTCGGGATCGCGTTGCCAGCAAATGCTTGAAACGTAGCGTTGCCTGAGGTGTCGTTCGCGCAAGCCCCATCAGGAGCAGGCGTGCTGAAAGTCGTGATACCAGCCGCTCCGAAATTAGCGATTTGCGCAGCCGAGAGTTGATTGGCGCACGGCACATGCAACTGAGCCGCGGTCAGTGACGTCGCAGCGAAATTGCCGCCGTAGGTACTGGTAAGTGGAACGGGCTGGACGTAGACGCCGCCCTGATCCAAGCTGCGCCATTCCATGTTGTAAAAGAAGAACGTTGGGTGGTTCTTAAACAAAGGAACCTGGCCGCCGGCATTGAAGCCATAAGTGTTGAATCTCAGCTCGGCAACCTTCTGCGGGGCGGGGTTGAAGTAGTTGCGTGCATCAAGGGCATCGTTGCGCAGAAATTCCCACGCGGAAGCATGGAACTGCTTGGTTCCGGACTTGACCACCGTGGTAATCGTCGCGGCTCCGGCGAGGCCATACTCGGCGCTGTAATTCGAAGTCATGTTGGTGAACTCCGCGATAGCGTCCAGGGAAGGCATGACGCTGCCACTGCTACCGCCGCGGTCGAGGTTTTCACCGCCATCGATGAGTTGAAGGTTGTGGCCCGCGCGTTGGCCATTGATGCTCACGTTGCTGTCCCCGCTGACCGGCGTGGGAGTGATGAAGTCCCCTTGAATGCTGGACGCACCGGGCGTCAGGGCGAACAGCGCGTATAGGCTTCGTCCGTTGGTGGCAAGCTCAGTAACTTGTTGCCCCGTGATGACGGAGCTGACCTCGCCCGAATCCGTTTGCACCGCGACGGCGTTGGCCTCGACCGTGACATGCTCCGCTATCGCGCCCACCTTGAGCACAAAATCAACGCGAGTGCGGTCGTTGACATTCAGGGCGATGCCAGTCTTCTCTTCACCACTGAACCCCGAAGCTTTGGCGCTGACGTTGTAGTGGCCAATGGCCAGATCGGGCACCACGTACTGTCCGACATCATTGGTGTTAATACTTCGGCTCTGACCGGTCTCCTCGTGCGTAATTGTGATGGTTACGTTGGGAACTGCGGCTCCACTCGGATCGGTAACGGTTCCGACAATAGTTGCTTCTTGGCCGAATGCGTGGAACGACAAACCAGCAAGCAGCACACAAAGAACCATGAGATGGCGTATGCGACAGTGCTTCACAACCTGGGCGACACTCCCAGCCCACACACTCGATGAGGAATGACTCATTTCCTAGCCTCCGGCGTTTTGTTAGGGTTCTGCGTCTCCTACAAAAACCTTTTTTCTGCGGACGTGCACGTACACGTTTACCACTAACCTGGAACCCGATAGAGGGTTCTAGTCCTATTGATCGAAGCTTGTCAAGAAGATTCGTGAATAGGGAGTATCTGATTTTTGAATTTTCTTATACTAGCGCCGTCCTTTGGAAAGTCTGCGAACAGCCGACGGTGGGCCGATGTACAGAAGTCAGCGAATTCAGGGGTTTCGCCCAGGTGTCGAGCCAATTGTCAGTCTTAGGACTCTTCATGGCTTTGACGAAACTCCAGCGCTCAGAACAGAATCGTCGAACTTGAGGTCTGCATGCCTGATTTCGCGGAAGAGGTGCAGATTCGAAGACATCACTAGCCCGGGACTGAGATGGACGATGGGAGGAAAAGGTAACCTGCCGGTGAGGTTGTCTGCCATGAGCCGCACCGCCATTTGGCCCTGGCGATGCGGCTGCTGGTAGATGGAGGCCGTGATTGTCCCTGCTTCAAAGTAGGGAGACATCTCCGCGAAGAGGTCCGTCGTGATCAACTTAATTTTTCCGGCGAGGCCTCGTGCGCCCAGGGCGCGGCACACGGGAAGACAGTTGACGGTGTTCACATAGAGGCCGGCAAGAGTTGGAACACGACCGAGAAGATCAAATGTCTTTTGGAAACTCTCGTCTTCGTCCTCGTGCCCTTCGATAACACCAGCGATCTTGCCACCTGGGCAGTGCCGAGGAAATGCTTCCGAAAAACCGGCGGTTTTCTGGCGATGATCCTCGGCCCTCAGCATACCCGCGACTACAGCCACCTGGGAGCCGGACGGCACAAACTTGCCCATCAACTCCCCGGCAAGGCGGCCGTTTAACGACGGTTCTACACAAACGATACTCGACCTCCGGCTCTCGGGAGCATCGGTGGACACACAAACCACGCGAATGCCCTTTTCTTCCGCGTCGTCGATGAGAGGCTTGAGACCCTGCGGGTTTCCGGCCGTTAGAATGATTCCGTTGACGCCGCTCTGGGCGAGTTCCTTGAAGGCTTCAGCATCCTCTACCCCAAGGGTCTGAACTGGGCGGTACACCATTTGGACGCCTAGCTGTGCAACAAGCCGAGCTTCGTCGAGCACCCCGCTCCAAAGCTGATCATAGAAAAAACGGATTTCACGAGGCATGCACACGCCAATTCGGGCGCCGGTCTTGGAAGCGGATAAAGCGCGCGCTGCCAGGTTCGGTGTGTAAGCTATTTGCTGCGCAATTTGCAAAATCCGCTGACGGGTAGATTCATTAATACCGGCGCGTCCATGCAAGGCACGATCGACCGTCCCGATTGAAACGTCAGCCAGTTCCGCGATCAGGTGGATTCCGCGTCTGTTTTTCTTCATCCCTGTTTTTCTTCATCCCCTAGGCCATGCTTGCTAAACTCGCCCAACCTTCTAGTCTGGCCGGCAATCAGTTGCTCCTCAAGTCAAAGCCTGGCGCTCACTGTCGCACATCCTACGCTGAACACATGCTAAAGACCCAATAGTCCATAAGAATCTGGTTCCCTTATACCTTGACCGTGCTATCCAGCATCGCGTCGTTAACGTCGGCCGCCTGTTCCGCTCAATACTGCTGCAAAAGAGTCAACCCGCTTTCACCGGACTTGCAAACCAACCAAATTGAAGATGCACGCAAATGGTTGGGAGCGCCTTGAGAATTCCATCCAACACTAATTCGCGCGTCGGAGACTCTCCTCTCTGGTCTCTGGACTCCTATCTGTTTTGGATTGCTCCGCTCCAGAATCTGCCATTGAGTGACTCCTCGCATTGACCAACGGGTTTCGGAAGGCACGACTGAAACTAGAACGCGACCTCAAATCGTCCGTTCATTGCTCTGGAGGAATCCGGCAAGAAGCCCTCGGAGAGAGCTTGAGACTAGAAGGACTTCGTGTAAGGATTGGCTGGCAATCGTAAGTTACAAGTCAGTATTAAGAAAAGGCCGCCTTTCCCTACTAGAAAACTTGAAAGCTAGTTGGTATCATCCTGCCCCATGTTCAAACTACCTCTTATAACGTTCATTCTCTTGGCAGTGACGTTCGCCGCTGACCTGCCAACGAAGAAGTACTTGAATTTGGCCGCGATCAAGATCATGGTTGCCGGTGCCGAAGCGGAAGCCAAGAAGCAGAATGTCGATGTAACCATTTGCATTGTGGATGAAAGCGGCAATCTGCTTTTCTTGCAAAAAGGAGATGGCGTATCCGTCAACACCGTCGAATTCGCCCGCGAGAAAGCCCGACACTCGGCACTCTACGGCAGTCCCTCGAGAGAGGGTGCCGAGTCAATGAAAAATGGCAGTGCCAGCGCCCTTGCCTACCCGGGTTTTTTCCCCGCCCAGGGCGGGCTCCCTATTAAAGTTGACGGACAAACCATTGGCGGGATCGCGGCTAGCGGCGCCAAATCCGAGATCGACGAAGCGATCGCGCAAGCTGCAATCGATGCTCTCTTCAAGAAATGATTGAAGAGAAAACGAAGAGAAAACTAAGCCCAAAGCGGGGAAGCAGGGAATCGGTCATCTGTGCTTTAACATTCCCTGGACATCCAGCCACTCAAGGAAAAGCTGAGGCCAGTCGGAAACAGGAGGACGGTTGCTTGGCCGCACCCCGAAGCCGTGTCCAGTACGGGCAAGAACATGCAGCTCTGTCGATACGCCAGCCTGTTTGAGGGAAAGATATAGTTGCGGAAGCCCCTGCGCTATATCCGGCCGATCCTCTTCGCCACAGACAAGAAAAGCTGGCGGAGTCTGTTTAGATAGGCTCATATCGTGGGGAATGGCCGGATAGAGGAGCGCTTGAAAAGCTGGCTTCGAGCTCTCGCGCTCAATTGGGTCCGCAGCACCTGTAATGCCCGCATCATAACGAGTACTCGCCATTGCGGCGAGCTCGCCGCCAGCCGAAAAACCCATCACGCCGATGCGCTCCGGATCGACACCCCATTCCGACGCCCGGCTCCGCACAAGACGAACCGCGCGCTGGATGTCGGCGAAAGCCGTCCCTTCGACTGTGTAGGTCGAGCCTTTCTCGCGTGCGAGGCGATATTTCAAAACGAAGGCGGCCACTCCATGTTCGCTCAGCCACATGGCAACCTTGTAGCCTTCGTGGTCCATCCACAGTTCGCGGTGCCCGCCGCCTGGAGCGATGATGACCGCCGCTCCAGTGGCCTTGTCTTTTGAAGGGAGATACGGCGTAATGGAAGGATAATGAATGCTAGAGACGATGTGTTCGCCGTTCTCATTGACTCGCACGCTTTCGTCCGCTGTTTTGCCTTCTGAACCGGGAGCTCCGTTCGGCCATAGCAAGACCGCCAGGTTTTGGGCGACCGCCGAACCGACAAAAAACAGCATCACAAGGATGGCGCGACAAGTTCTACGCCCAAAAAGATTTGTTGTTCGGACTTTCACATTCTCTCCGGTTCCGACAGTGATTCCCGCGTGGTCTGTTAAGTAGGAATTGTTGTCTTGCTTGACGCCTCACGCCCGGCGCGCAGGGCCATGTCGCGCGCGGCGCGCAACTGCGAGACCGGATCGCCGCTGGGATGAAACTCCATGGCGACCACCCCTGTGAAATTCAACTCGGTTAATTTGCGAAAGATGTTTTGGTAGTTGATTTCGCCTGTCCCCGGTTCATGACGGCCCGGAACGTCTGCGATGTGGACGAGTCCGAGATGCGGGATGCTTTTCTCAAGCTTTTCGATGAGATTGCCGGCGGCAATCTGCTCATGATACAGGTCGTAGAGCAAGCGCACTTGTGGGTGACCGGTCGCTTGGACGATCTCAAGGGCTTCGGCGATTTCAGTCAAAAAATATTGCGGTTTTTCCTCGGGATCGATGGTTTCTAGCAGCAACCGCACTGGTTCGCCATTGATTGACTTACCTTGCACTAGATCCGCGGCTGCCTTCAGCGTGTCAATACAACACCGATGCTGGGCCTCGCGAGGCATTCCCCGGACCCGGTTGCCGGACAGCAGGATCATGTTCGGGCAATCGATTTTCTCCATGATCGGCAGCGCATGCCGCAGTTCGTTGAGCAGCGGCTGCCGGTGGTCTGGAACGCTGACGCCGTGCTTCAGCCCGGCGGTGCAGTCGAAGCTGATGCCGAGCTCTTTCCGTTTGGCATTGGCTCGCCTGAAATCGTCGTCCGTCCAGTTGTCGTATTCACCAACCAATTCCACATTGTTATATCCAGCTGCCGCGACTTTTTCCAAACGCCGCTCGAAAAGCAGATCGGTGAAAACCGTCCACAGCATGACCGACAGCCTGAAGGGCACTCCGATTCCCTCGCCTTTGTTTGTCGCCGCTGTGGACTCCTCGCCGAGCAAGTCGGAACTCTGGCTCAGCCCATAAGCCCCCACTACCGTTTTCGCAACGGCTCGAACAAAAGTTCGCCGATTCATCGTTCCACTTGATCGAAAACCCGGAGATTGCTCAATAAACGGCCTCTCGGCAAACGGCCTCTCGGCCACGAAAGGCATTCACTACGCAACACCAAACTTATGAAAAAGCCTTAACCAAAAAAACGTCGGGATGCGATCTCGTGCTCAATGTGACTGCGTGAAGTTATCACAACGCGCATTCGAGCGGGGACCGATTCGTAGAACCTGGATCGCTCCTACTAATGGTGGATGCGAGTGCGATCGGCCTTGATTTAGACTTAGTGGTTTTGACCGTCTAGTCCGTGCTTTTCGAAAATTCGCGCAAGCTGTGAAGCGGTCGAAAAGAAGCTCACACACTTTTGCGCTTCCAGCTCTTTGCCAAACATTGAAGGGGAGAAATGCAGTAGCAAGCCGCATAGCAACGGAACCACGATTCGCGCATCTGCACGAATTGTCAAATAGCCTGGGGCCGAGACAGAGCAATCATGCAAAGACGAGATTTCATGAAAAGAACCGGCACTCTGCTGGCCGGAATGCTGGCGGAGGGCGCGTTCGCGGGAACTTCCGGATCGTCGCCGGTGCCTGAGGTGGGTGGACGGCTCGTCTTTTCTATGAACCGGAATTGGCGATTTAGCCGCCTTGCAGTCCCTGAGGCGCGCACGAAAGACTTCGACGACTCAAGGTTCGAGCGCGTGGTGATTCCTCACACCAACACTCGCCTGCCCTGGCACAGTTTTGACGATAAGGACTACGAATTTGTCTCGGTCTATCGCCGTCACTTCAAACTTCCCCTGGGAACGCGCGGCCGACGTGTCTTCGTCGATTTCGAAGGAGTGATGACAGCTTCCACGGTTTGGCTGAATGGAATTCGCCTCGGCGAATACAAGGGTGGATATACGCCTTTCTCTTTTGAACTGACGCCGTATCTCGACTTTGATTCCGACAACGTGCTCGCTGTTGAGGTTGACTCCACCGAACGGGCGGACATCCCGCCTTTTGGGCATCAGATTGACTACCTCACCTTCGGTGGTATCTACCGCGAAGTTGCGCTGCGCATCGTTCCCCCAACTTTTATCGACAACATCTTCGCCAAGCCGAAAGATGTGCTCACCTTGTATCCAAGGCTTGAGATCGATTGCTTCTTAGAGCATCTGGAACCTTCACGCGAAACGCTGTCGCTTGAAGTCACGCTGCGCGACGGAGACCGCGTGCTTGCCACGGGTTCGCAACGAGTTCCACCAGCTGCGTCCGCAAGTGATCCAGCGCCGCACACCGTGCGGTTGGAAAAACTGGGGCCGGTTGTGCTCTGGGATCTGGCGCGGCCAAAGCTCTATTCTGTCTATGTCCGGCTGCTGAATGGATCGCGCCTGGTCGATGAGGATTCCTGCACCATCGGTTTTCGCGAGGCGCGGTTTACCGAAAACGGCTTCGAGCTGAACGGCAAAGTGGTCAAGTTGCGCGGGCTCGACCGTCATCAAACGTTCCCCTTTGCGGGTCAAGCCATGCCGGGACGGGTGCAACGGCGCGACGCACAAATCCTGCGCAACAACTTCAAGTGCAACATCGTGCGTACTTCGCACTATCCTCAGTCGCGGCATTTTCTGGATGCCTGCGACGAGCTTGGCCTTCTGGTTCTCGAGGAAATTCCAGGCTGGCAGCATATCGGCGACGCAGCGTGGAAAGATCTTTCCGTGGACAACGTTCGTCGCATGATTCGCCGCGACTGGAATCATCCTTCGATCATTCTCTGGGGAGTTCGCATCAACGAATCCCGGGACGATCACGACTTCTATACTCGTACCAATGCGCTGGCCCATCAGCTCGATCCGACGCGGCAAACCGGAGGCATCCGAAACTTCGAGCAATCAGAACTTCTCGAAGATGTGTTTACGATCAACGATTTTGGCTTCCCGCTCAGAGCGCCCAACCATCCTCTGTACCTAAACACGGAATTCGTGGGGCACACCTATCCAACCAAAACCATAGACAACACCGAACGGCTCACTGAGCACACAATGCGTCATGCCCGGATCCACAACCAACTGGCGTCGAATCCGCAGTACGCCGGAGGCCTCGGCTGGTGCGCCTTCGACTACAACACACATTTCGACTTCGGCTCCGGCGACCGGATTTGCTACCACGGGGTAGCCGATATTTTTCGCGAGCCCAAGCCCGCCGCAGGCTTCTATAAATCACAGTGCGACCCGGACGAGGAAATTGTCTTGGAACCCGCCTTCCGCTGGGCGCGTGGGGACGAGTCGATTGGATTCACCAAGGGAGTTGTGTGTTCCAACTGCGACCATCTCAAGTTTTACGTCGATAACAAGCTGATAGCCGAGCTTGATCCAGACCGGAGTGAGTTTGGCAATCTTCGCCATCCGCCCTTCGTTCTCCACTTGCAGCCATTCCGCAATGCCTGGGGAGACCTACGGATCGAGGGCTACATTCAGGGCAAGCAGCTGATCGTGAAGCGATACTCGGGCAAAGGGATTGACCAGCAATTCTCCGTTCTGCCGGATGATACCGATCTTGTTGCCGACGGTGCCGACACGACCCGTGTCGTCTTGCGCGTCGCCGACGAGTTCGGAGCCATACGCTCATTTGCCAATGATGCCATCCAATTGGACGTCGAGGGCCCAGCTGAGATTATCGGTGACAATCCTTTTGCGTTGGTAGGTGGGACCGGAGCCGTGTGGCTGCGAGCGAAAGAACAAGCGGGAAGAGTGCGGCTGACGGCGTCACATCCAGTTCTGGGCAAGCGGCAGCTTGACTTCGAGATTGCGGCCGCGGCCCCGGAAGCCGTGTAGGCTTGCTTGAATCCTCGAGAATCCTACTCAAGACTGATTCTGATTCCGCCATTTTCGGTTTCAATGGGATGGCAATGAGTCCAGTTCCTGATTCTGTTCAGCCGCACAAGATCGCAGAAAGAGGAGGTTGTCCATGACGAATCGTCACTGCATCTATTTGTTCGTCGCGTGGCTGTTGCTTTCTCCATACCGAGTGCCCGCTCAGACAGCCGGCGCGCTGCAGCCCTTCACGATAGACCATCGCAAGGCATTGCGCGTGCACTCGCCGGTGGATGTCTCGTTCCTTCTCGACGCGCCGGCGGGGAAACATGGATTCGTTCGGGCCCAGGGTGCACATCTTGTAACCGGCGACGGAAAGCGCATCCGTTTTTGGGGAGTGAACGTCACCGACTGGAGCAAAGGTTCGGTGATGGTTCCTTCCAAGGAGGACTCCCCGCTCTGGGCGGCCACGCTGGCCCGGTTTGGGGTGAATTGCGTGCGGTTTCAATTTCTCGATCTGCCTACGCCCAGGGGACTGATCGACGGAAAACGCGATGACACCCGCGCTCTTGATCCTGAAGCGTTTGACCGCGAAGACTTCTTCATCGCCGAACTGGAAAAGCGGGGAATCTACGTTGATTTCAATCTTCTGGTGGGCCGCCCATTCAAGGCGGGCGACGGCGTCCAGGACTATCAAAAAATTCGCGAGGGCGCCAAAGGCATCAGTCTTTACGACCCCCGCATCATCGAACTTCAGAAGGAGTACGCCAGGCAATTGCTGGCTCATTACAACCCCTACACCAAATCCGAATACCGCAATGACCCGGCGGTTGCCATGGTCGAAATCAACAACGAAAACGCGCTTTGGGTCGGCTCTCACGGCCCCACGCCGTACTACGACCACGAACTTGCCGATCTCTACAATGTCTGGCTCAAAAAGAACCTGAGCGCCGAAGATCTGAAGAAGCTGAGAGAAATCGCCGGAGTCTCTGGGGATGACCCAGTCCCTCTGCTACCGAGCAGGACCCAGTTCGAGACAGCCCCGAAGGAAAGATTCTATGCGGAGTCCCGGTTCTTCCTCGATACCCAGCGCCGCTACTGGGAAGACATGCGCGACTTTCTGACGAAAACGCTCGGCGTGAAGTCGCTGATTATGACCACTGCCGATCACGGCCACACCAGCAGCGGATATCCCTTGCTGCTGGCCACTTCGTCGTTCGACACCAACGATGGCCATACCTACTGGCAACACGACTGGGAAAATAAAATAAAGGCTCCCATGGTGAACGACCCATTTAATTCGACCGTGGTCGAGTTGTCCCGCACGGCAGTTGCCGGAAAACCCTACACCGTCAGCGAGGTGAATAACCCTTTTCCCAACGATTGGGCGAGCGAAGGCATTCCCATTCTCGCCGCCTATGGCAATTTCCAGGATTGGGATGCCATCATTTGGTACACCATTGAGCCAAAGGCGTCGGCTGACTGGAAGCCATACGTGGGAGACGCGTTTGACATTTCGCTGGACCCGGTCAAGATGCCGCAACTTGCCGCTGGAGCGCTGATGTTCCTGCGGGCAGATGTGAGCCCCGCCAACTCCACCGTTCTGCGTTCCTACACACGCGACCAGGTTTTCGACAGCGCGTTGCTACTGCCGGCGACGGATCGTCCTTACTTCACACCTGGATTCCCGCTCGCTGTGCCCCTGCAGCATGGCTCGCGCATCCTCTCATTGGATGGCGCATCGGTTCCGCCTCTTGCGGCACCCAAGGTCACAAATCCCATTGTCTCCGATACCAACCAATTGGCATGGTACAACTCGTCGGCAATGACCGGACTGGTGACCGTGGACACTCCGCGGTCTCAAGCGCTGATTGGATTTGTGAAGGCGAACGGAAAGTCCGTCACCAATCTATCGGCAGAGGTGCGGAACCGATTCTGCACGATCGCGATTACGTCTCTTGAATCGGAGCCGATTTCTCGCGCCTCTAGATTGCTGTTGACACTTGGGTCCCGTGTAGAAAACTCAGGCATGCGGTGGAACGACCGGCGTAGCAACCTGTCCGAATGGGGTGGGCCGCCTACGCTGATTGAGCCGGTTGACGGCCGGATCACCTTGCGAAGTTTGGATCGCGCCAAGACTGTTTCCGCTCAACCCCTCGACGGCTCAGGCCAGCCGATGGGGGAACCAATCCGTGCCCAGAAGAAAGCGGAAGGATGGGATCTTCCATTAGGGACGACCGTTACAACTTGGTACGAGGTGACAGTCACGCGCTAACAGCGGCGCAGTAGGCTCGCAGTCACCTTCGTTCCACCAGCGCCTTGGTCGCGCCGGTGGAGATGCCGCCATCCAACAGCAGCGTTTGTCCGGTTACGTATCGGCTGGACTCTGCTGCCAGGAAAACTACTGCCGCATCGAGATCACGAAGCTCTCCCGGACGTTTCACCGGGATTCTTTCGCAGAGATATTCCACCCATTCCTTATTCTCGTATAGCACCTTGTTCTGCTCTGTACAGAACCATCCAGGAGCCAGACAATTCACGGTGATGCCGTGCCTACCCCAATCGTCCGCCAGGCTCATGGTCAACTGGCGGATGCCTCCACGGCTGGCGCCATAAGGACCGAGGCCGGCATACCCCGCGACGCTGGTAACTGACCCTATATTGATGATGCGCCCATAACCCCGTGGAACCATGCGACGCGCAACCTCCTGAGCAACGAAGAAACTACCGCGCAGGTTAGTATCCAGTATGAGGTTCCAATCTTCCCAGGTCACATCCAGCGCCGGTTTACGGACGTTGCAGCCCGCATTGTTCACCAGGATGTCGAGCCGTCCGTAAAAGGCATCCGCAGCCCTCACCATATTCTTGATGCTTTCCAGGTTGCGCACATCGAGTGCCAGCGAAAGAGCGCGCTGGCCGGTCGCTTTGATCTCAGCTTCGAAACCGGCCAGATGGCTGAGCTCGCGGCTGGTAATCACCAAGTCCGCTCCAGCCTTCGCCAGAGCGCGGGCCATATGTTGTCCCAGGCCGCGGCTCGCGCCGGTGACGATCGCAACTTGCCCGCTGAGGTCGAAGAGTTCGCTGCTCATATGGATTCAGCCTCGCCGGGAGTGAGGATCACCTTCATTAGGTTCGGTTCACGGGAATGCAAGCGTGCAAACCATCGCGGCCCGTCTTCGAGTGGTGCGACAGCGCTGATAAGTGGTTTGACCTGGATTTTCCCACTAGCTACCAACTCGATGGCTTGCGGATATTCTCCCGCGGAAGCGCAAGACCCCTGCAGCCGTATCTGGCGCGTGACCACTTTTTGCAAGGGCAATGTGACTTCTGGTGAGACGTTGCCGACGAGTGTGACTCTGCCTCCCTTGCCCGCGCAGTCTATAGCGGCGCGAACTGTTTCATCGATTCCGACCGCTTCGACGGCTAAATCGACCCCTCTCCCATCGGTAATGGCAGAAATCTGCGACACCAAGTCCGCTCCGGTCGCCAGCAAAGCATTGGCCCCCAAGCCGGTGGCAAGCTTCAACCGGAAAGCATCCACATCTGCGACAAACACTCTGGAACAGCCGGCAACGCGAAGCGCTTGCAAGGTCAATAATCCGATCATTCCGGCGCCGAGCACCAGTGCGGTCTCTCCCGAAACGACGCTTGAGAGCGAAACCGCGTGCAGTGCAACCGAGACGGCTTCCAGCATCGCGGCCTCGGAGAACGAAAGACTTTCCGGCAGACGGTGAACGATATGCCGAGGAACGGCTACATACTCCGCAAAGGCGCCCGCGCAGCGGTAGTCGCCGCAGGAAACGCCCAGCACCCTGCGCTTGTCGCAAAGGTTGATTTCCCCGCGCAAGCAGTATGGGCACGTGCCGCAGGAGACAGTGGAATCGAAAGTTATCCGGTCGCCCTCGGACAATCCTGTCACCGCTGTGCCTATGACGGCGGCTGTCCCTGCAGCTTCGTGTCCCATCACCAGCGGCGGTATGCGGCGTCCCGATGATCCATCATAGCCGTGCACATCACTGCCGCAAATCCCGCAAGCCGCGACACGCACCAGGACTTCATCCGGACCCGCTATCGGCGTCGGCAGATCCGCGATTTCAAGATAACGATACTTTGAAAGTAAGAGTGCCTTCATGGTTTCGGTATTCTCAGCTCATCTTGCTCACCGGCGCCCCAGGTGTGCAAGGTAAAATACGAGGAATTCGCGTTGCGCTGCAAGCCGTTGCCACGCTTATATCGTGCTTGCAGTATGATCCCGCGATATAATGCACATCCCGAAGGGCAAGGAAGCCATGTTTTGCGTTCGGATCGCGGGTTTGACGTTAAGCTTCTTCGTGATGTCCGCAAGCGCCCGCGCCTTTAACGAACCGCCAATCAACTATACCTCGCGTACTTGGCAAATGCAGGATGGCCTTCCCGAGCAGACCGTTCAGGCATTTGCGCAGACCAAAAACAGATATCTCTGGATCGGAACGACGGGTGGGTTGCTCCGTTTTGATGGTGGGCGACTGATTTTATTCGACCGTGATAACACTCCTGCTTTTACCGAAAACAATATTTTTGGTCTCACCGTCACAAATGATGACGCCCTATGGATTGCGACCGAAGGGGGTGGGCTGATCCGCTATAAAGACGGCGTGTTCCGCTCCTTTTCTGGAAAGGATGGCCTGCTCAATGACTTTGTGCGGGCGGTTTACCAGGACAGTAAGGGACAAATATGGATTGGAACCGACAACGGACTGTTTCGATTCTTGGGAGACCGTATTGAACGAGTGGACAATAGCAATGGCGTGCCGTCGATTGCCGTGCACGCCATCCACGAAGACAATCAGGGACGCCTTTGGGCCGGTGGCTCTAAATTGCTCTGTCTCAACGGCAGTACCTACCAGGAATATCGCCTGGCGGGAGAGGGAAGTCAGAATCGTGTTAAGTCCATAACACAGACCCGCGACGGGACTATGTGGGTGGGCACCATCGGGGGCCTGTATAGCATGGCCTCGGGGTCGGATTCTTTCCGCAGAGTAAAGGAAACCAGCGGCACCGTCCGTTTTCTCCAGGAAACTTCCGACGGCACTCTCTGGATTGGCACCATTGGTCACGGAATCTACAAATACCGGAAACACGAGTTTTTCCAGATGACCGCGCCGGGAAGTCTGCCCAGCAACACCGCCTTGAACTTGTTCGAAGATATCGAGAACAACATCTGGGTTGGAACCCAGGCGGGAATGCTGAGGCTAAGCAAGACCCCAATCCAAACCGTTTCTTTGCCGGACGCTGGCGACTACGACGCCGAAACCGTCTACGAAGACCACAATGACGATCTTTGGATCGCGGCAGCCAATCTTTTTCGATTCCACAATGGTAAGGCGACACGAGTACGCTTTCCTGGAATTACCGGTGTGCGTGTCCGGAATGTCTTCCGTGACAATGAAGGTGCCCTCTGGATCGGAACCGAAGGCAGGGGCGTGTTCCGGCAGAGCGGTACCAAGTTGGCCCACTATATGGTCAAGGATGGTCTGGTAAACAATTTTGTTCGTGCCTTTCTGCAAGGCAGTGAGGGGAGCATATGGGTTGCAACCGATGAGGGAGTGAGCCGTTGGCATGACGGCCACTTCACCAACTACCAAGAGCGCGACGGGCTTTGTTATTTCAGCACTCGTACGTTGGCGGAAGACCGCAATGGAGACATCTGGGTGGGGACCGACCGCGGAGTAAGCCATTTGCGGGGTGCTAACTTTGCCAAAGACGCAGTCACCGAGGCTCTTCGGCACGAGAAGATCTGGGCGATTCGCGAGGACTCCGATGGCGGATTGTGGTTCGGGACCCGTACCGGCGGGCTTTACCGCTGGCGCTTTGGAAAACTGACCCACTTTACAACCGCGCAGGGCCTCGCCAGCAACAGCATCTATGAGCTCCTCGAAGACCGGATGGGGAATTTCTGGGTCAGTGGTCCCAATGGCATCTCCGTGATCAGCCGGCGAGAGTTAGACATCATCGCGGAAGACCCGTCGCATCCACTTTCTTTGACTCTGTATGGTATTTCCGACGGTTTGGAAACAACCCAGATGTACGGGGCGGAGAAGCCCGGAGGAGTTGTGACCTCGCAAGGCGAGGTCTGGTTTGCGACCAACAAAGGACCGGTCCGCGTCTCTTTGAATCCGGCTCCGGCAACGGGTCCAGCGCCTGTGGTGATTGACTTCGTGCTGGCCGACGGTCTTCAGGTGCCGGATCTGCGGAGAATCTCTCTCACCCCGGACAATGCCAAAATCGAAGTGCACTATAGCGTTATCCAGTTGCGCTCCCAGGAGAGGGTGAGATTTCGATACATGTTGGATGGCTTTGACAAGAATTGGACGGATGCTTCGTCGCGCCGCGTGGCCTACTACACGAACCTCCCCCCAGGGCGCTATCAATTCCGCGTAGCAGCGTTCGAGATGAGCGACCCGCAGCAGATCGCCGAGACAGCCGTCGAAATTGTTCAGAGACCCCACTTCTATCGGACCGCCTGGTTCTTTAGCTGTTCTCTGTTATTACTGGCCGCCAGTGTGTGGGGAGGCTACCAATTCCGAATGCGTCAGGTACACTCCCGTTTTCAGGCGGTATTGAACGAAAGGAACCGGCTGGCGAGGGAAATGCACGACACGCTCATTCAAGGTTGCGCAGGAGTTTCCGCTCTGCTGGAGGCCCATTCCAGTCTCGATGACAGTGAGCCCGTTGCCAAGGACGATTTATTGAGCTGTGTGCGCACACAGTTGCGCACCACCATCAACGAGGCCAGAGAAGCGGTATGGGACCTCCGCCACGCCGATGGCTCCGCCACTGCCATCGGTCCGATACTTGGAAATATGACCCAGCAAGTCAGCCATGAGTTTGGAGTGCCGGTGGAATATCGAGTCTCGGGAAAACCGTTTGATCTGGACCAATCTACGGCACACGAATTGCTCATGGTGGTGAGGGAGGCCCTGCACAATGCTATTCGTCACGGCCAGCCTGCCAAGATCTACGTCGACATTGGTTTCGAGAACAAGGAATTCAGGGTGCAGGTGCGGGACGACGGACGCGGCTTCGACACGGCAATGGCATCGTCGCAACCCAACGGCCACTACGGCCTTGTAGGCATCCAAGAGCGTGCCAAGCGGATTGGTGGGGTACTCATTTTGAATAGCTGGCCGGGCGCCGGAACGGAGTTGACGTTGTCCGTTCCCCGCAAGGCATCGGCCACAGAGAGTGGGGTCCCGCGGATATGAATATGGTCTATGCCGACAAAATCAAGGTAATGGTTGTGGATGACCATCCTCTCATGCGTGTAGGCGTTGCTTCGATTGTGAATGCACGCTCCGACATGACTGTGGTGGCGCAGGCCGGCTCGGGAGAAGAAGCTGTCACGCTTTTTTTGAAGCACAAACCAGACGTCACCCTCATGGATCTGCGGCTCCCGGGGATAAGCGGAGTGGATGCAATTCGCTCGATTCGCGAAACGCAACCACGCGCCCGATTTGTTGTCCTGACAACCTACGAAGGAGATGCCGATATCCACCGGGCTTTGGAGGCAGGAGCGCAGGGCTACGTCATCAAAGGGATGCCTTATCAGACGCTGGTGGAGGCGCTGCAGCGCGTGCACAAGGGAGGGCGTTTTTTACCGCCTCCGATTGCCCGCGCCCTGGCATCGCGCATGCCCGACTCGGAACTAAGCGCGAGAGAACAAGAAGTGCTCTCTCTGCTCGCGAGCGGAAAAAGCAATAAAGACATCGCCTCCAACTTGCACATCACAGAGGCCACCGTGAAGTGCCACGTCAGTGCGATTCTTCTGCGGCTGAACGTCAGCGACCGCACCGAGGCCGTGGTCACAGCCCTGCAGCGCGGTCTGGTACACCTGGAGTGATACCCACCCCCCTGTTGTCAAGACAAATACTTATTTTCTACTATCCAACTTTTGGGGGATTCGCGGATGACCGCGTCGGCATAGGATTCCTCGTCGGTGGTGCAGGTGTGGTTTGAGACTCCGATCGACGGTTGTTGTGCGCCGGAAGATCCAAGACGATTTCGGGCGCACTGACGAACAGGAGTTAACTTTAGGAGGCTCCGCGATGAGGCTGGGGATGGTTCGCCACTTTGGGCGCATTTTCGTGTTGTTGGTCGGAGGTTTGACAGCCACGTTTGCTTTTGGACAGAACGCGAACACTGGAGAAATCAAGGGAACCGCCATGGACTCCACGGGCGCAATTGTCTCCGGTGTAACCGTCACCATTCTCAACGTGCAGACTGGAGTGAGTACCATAGTGACGACCAACGGAGAAGGCATTTACGACGTGTCTGCGGTTCCCGTGGGCCTGTATAAAGTCACCTTCTCGAAAACTGCTTTCCGCAGTTTTGTGCGTGAGGGTATTACTCTCGAAATCGAGACCATCGAGGTGGACGGAAGGCTGCAAGTAGGCTCCGTTAGTGAACAGGTCGTAGTAACAGGAGAGGCCCCCTTGGTGGAAGCCGAGACCTCCGACCAGCACGTTAACCTCAGTACCGAGGTGGTTAGCACGGCTCCCATCGTTGGCACCGACTGGCGCGCCGAGCTGGTTCAGCTTATTCCCGGCGTGAATACCGGCGGAGGAGCAGGCGAAATCAACGGCCAGGGGGTCGGAGTCAACGGCACGCAGTCATACAACATAAACTTTCTGTCTGACGGGGGGCCCGCCACCGCTCCGAGAGATTTCAACGGCAGCAACTACTATATGCCGGTTGACGCCATTGGCGAGGTAAGCATCAATTCAGCTAACGCGAACGTGCAGTATGGCGGTGGTCTCACTTCCATTAATGTGATCACCAAGAGCGGGACGAACCAATGGCACGGCAGCGGGTTCGAATACATTCAGAACACTGCATTCAACTCCAGAGGTTATTTTAATCGTACGGGGACAAAGGCCGTGGAGCACTGGAATACATACGGCGGCAGCGTGGGCGGACCGGTCCTAAAGAATAAGCTGTTTTTCTTTTTCCTGTACCAGCGCAACCCTTCGGTTGCTCCAAATTCCGGAAATTATACTTACCCCACCGCTGCTGAGGAAGCGGGGGATTTTTTCGAGGTCCCAGGCGCCACAGGCTCGGCCTTTAACGCCTCCGGCATACTGCAGGGAACTTATGATCCCGTGGCGTTGAATCTTCAGAAGTTCTTTCCCGCGGCAAGCGCGCGGGGATGGGTTGCGGGATGCCCCGGGCCAGTGAATGTATCAGCGAGCGTTCCCCAAACCTGCAACACCCTTGCAAACAATTTTGTGTTCAACGGCAGCAGTCCGGACACGGACACGTGGTATACGGGCAAGGCCGACTACAATATCAACTCCAAACAAAGACTCTCGTTTAGTTTCAACTATTTTCCCACCGTGTCAACTTATGTCCCCGCGGATCCTCTATTCCCCAGCGACGCAACGTCGACTCAACAAGGGTTTACCGACGATCTGACTTCGCAACTCTCGGAAGTCTATACGATTACCCCGACCCTGCTGAACGAGTTTCGTATAGGTGCCAGCCGCGAGCTCGATAAGTACTCGCCGCCTTCCCTTAATAAAGGCGATCCAACGACGATTGGGCTTGAGCCGGCCTACGGCACCAATGCTCCTGCCAATGTGTTTCCCAAAATCCAGATTGATGCGCCGGGGGGAGGAAATGGATCTGGATGCATCGCTGAGGGCGCTGGATGCGGCGAAAATGGCAACATCTCGGCCGTTCTGGGCGAGGGAAGTTACCTTGTCTCCGATGTCCTCACGCTCATTCACGGCCGGCACACCCTCAAAGTTGGGGGCGAGTACGACAGATTTTACCAGAACTATACCAACTGGGGAGATATCAGCTCGGGTAATTTCGAGTTCAACGGAGGCGTGACTGGAGTCCCGTACGCCGACTTCCTTGCTGGCGACGTTTATGGATGGTACGTTTCCGAGTCCGACCCGACCAGCGCTCACAGTTGGGCTTCGACATTGTTCGCCAGCGACGACGTCAAGGTCTCATCGCACGTGACGGTAAACTTGGGCCTCCGCTGGCAGGTCCAGTCCGGCTGGGGGGTCAAGGGCAATCTGTTCGGCAATTACGACCCATATCTGCCCAACTCCGCGGATGGCGGGGTCTACCGCGGGGCCATCCTCTTTGGCGGGCAGGGCGACACGCTCTTTGGCGGGCCGACGAGCAACATGACGACCATCCAAAACGCCGATTATAAGGAATTCGCGCCCCGAATCGGCATCGCCTGGTCACCCCGCGACAAGTGGGCCATCCGCGCGAGCTATGGCGTTTTTGACGCTCCACGCGATTCCGAGAATTACACCGATGGCGCACTCGGCCTCGGCTTCGATCCCCACCAGGTCGGCCCCAATGGGTACGTCAACGGCAGCTCTGCGTTCCAACTGGCAGCGGGACCGCCTGCCGGTACGATGGTCGTGTTTCCAACGCTTCAAACTCTTTCGTCGACCGTCTCCAACTTTAGCGGCGTAGAGTACTACCCGCGGAACATGCCTACCACCTACATTCAGAATTTCCTCCTAAGTGTTCAGCACGAGTTCGTGGGAAACATGTTGTTGGACACAAGCTATGTCTACACCCGCGGCAGGAACCTGAACTTTCAAACTAACATCGACCAGGCTCCTCTAAGCGCATTCGGATGCACAGGCTATAACTGCGGGAACCCCAACCCCATATTCAACGATATCCAGGCTCAAATCTACGATGGATATTCGAATTACAACGCACTGCAACTGCGCCTTCAGAAGAGGATGTCGTATGGCTTGAACTTCCAGGTCAATTACATGTGGTCGAAATCCCTCGATACCGGCACCGGGGGTGGTCACGGATCAGGCATTGATGTCTATCAGAATGCGTATGACCCCGCCGCCAATTACGGCTTGTCTAACTTCAACGCCACGAATACCCTGGTCGGTCAGGTCCTCTATGAGGTACCGGTCGGCCGTGGGCGCCGATATGGAGTTCCCCGGTATGTTGAGCCGGTCGTGGGTGGCTGGCGCGTCTCCACGCTGTTCCAGTGGCACTCGGGGACTCCGTTCACCCCGGTAATCCAGAGCTCCCTTGGAGCTGCGCTTGATCCGGGGCTAAGCCAATCCCTCAGCAATGGCTCCACGCTGTTTCCCGATGTAGTGGGTGCCGCAAAAGTCTCGAATCCTACGAACGCAATGTGGTTCAACCCTGCGGCCTTCACCAACCCGGCGCCTGGGACCTTTGGCGATGCCGGACGCAACACCCTGATTGGACCTGGTTTCGCGAACGTGGACTTCAGTCTCGCAAAGGAGTTTTCTCTTCACGAGTCGCTGAAGCTCGAAGTCCGGGCCGACATGTTCGATGTGTTCAATCATATTAACTGGGCCAATCCGAATAATGACGTTGGCATCGGTTGTTCACTCGCGCCGAATTCGCCGCCGCCGTGTGGAGTCGGCCAGGGCAGCCCCCAATTGTCCAATTCCACCGCTGGCACTATTACCAGCACCGAAGGGGGCACGCGCATAATCCAGCTCGGCGCTCACATCAGATTCTGACCGCGCAGTCAGAGTTTAACCAGCCCATTCTCGCGGGTGCGGAAGCAGCTTCGCTTCCGGCACCCCGCAGTTTTTAGCGACTCGCCGAAGCAGCGGATTTCGCGGTATCGTTCCTCCATGAAAGAATCTCGCCCCAGTAAGCTGCACCAATCCGCGTTCACCTCTGGTACCTCTCCGGCCATGGCTGCGAACCGTGTGAGACGCTTGTGCGGCAGGCCGCTAGTCTTGGTTCTCACGCTTCTTGCGAGCGCACTTGCGACAATGGCCGGACAAACCGGAACTTCCCGCGCTGCGGGGATTCACGATCACCTTCGGAAGGCAGCGGAATACCTGAAGGCAAACGATCCAAACTCTGCGGTTAAGGAGTTCGATGCTGTCCTGGCGCTCGATCCTAAAAACGCCGAGGCGTACGCAAACTTAGGCGTAATTGCGTTCTTTCAGCGCGATTATCGAAACGCTTCACAATATTTGGGCAAGGCTCTGGCGATTGACCCGTCTTTAGCGAAAACGCAAGCTCTCCTGGGAATTTGCCAAAGAAGGTTGGGCGATCCGTCGGCTCGCGCATTGTTGGAAAAGTCCTTTCCAAAGCTGAAAGACAAGCCATTGCGCCTGCAGGTCGGCATGGAGTTAGCAGCTATCTACGATCAACAAGGAGACCCTGCCGCCACGGCGTCCGTGATGCAATCGCTTGTGGATCTCGATCCCGACAACGTGGATGTTCTGTTCATGGCACAACGCGTCTACGCCGAGTTGGCCGACGACACGCTGAATAAGCTGGCCGTGCTTGCACCCGGCTCAGCCCGCATGCAACAAGCGATCGCCGAGCATTTGGTCAACGGGGGAGATCTCCAACACGCAATCGAGCACTACAAAAAGGCATTGCAGATCGACCCACACCTGCCAGGCATTCGTTTTGAGTTGGGTGAAGCTGTCCTTCAATCAGCTCACGATCCAGCAACGCAGGCGGAAGCAGAAAAGGATTTCGAAACCGCTGACGAGATTGACGGCGATGCCGCCAAAGCGGAGTGTGGGCTTGGCGGGATCGCATTGTCGCAGTCCGACGTGGACCATGCATTTATCCACTACCAACGAGCCTACAAACTCAATCCGAACGAAGTAGAAGCTCAGTTAGGTTTGGCAAGACTCCTGATGATGCAGCAGAAGCCGCAAGAGGCTATCAATTATCTGCGTGCCGCAATCCAATCTGATCCGCTGAATAGCGAGGCGCATTACCGGCTCGCTTCGGCGTATAGGCGTCTTCAAATGGAGGAGCAGGCGCAGAAGGAAATGCAATTGTTTCAGGAGATCAAGAAAACCAAGGACCAAGTCAAAGAGCTGTATCACCAGATGAATATTCAGCCCAAGGCGCAAGGCAATGAAATGCCGGACGGCGACCAACAAGAATAAAGAGGATCGGAAGACAGCTCCGACATTCTGGATGAAAGTGCGTTCGGTATCGCTGTATCTCGCCATGGCCTTGAGCTCGCTCTGGAATGCAGCTTGCGGCGGAGGCTCGTCCGGATCCAGCAATCCCCCTCCTCCGGCCAAGCTGCCGCCAGCGATCGCAAAGGGTTTTGGAGCAGCCAGCGTGCCCTTGAACGGCACGACATCGCTAACCTTCAACCTGTCGAATCCCAACACCGCGATCTCTCTGAGCGGTATCGGCTTCGCCGACACTCTGCCGTCTGGGCTTACGGTATCGATACCCAACGGGTTAACGGGTAGCTGCGGAGGCGGTGCGATTACGGCGGCTGCTGGTTCGAACAGCATCAGCCTGGCAGGAGGCAGCCTGGCAGCCGGCGCTTCTTGTAGCTTTGCGGTCAATGTTGTGGGCGCGACCATTGGCGCGCAAAACAATGTCACGAGTGCAGTGACCTCGACGGAAGCGGGAAATGGCGGAACGGCATCGGCGCAGATCGCCATTGTCGGGCCGAACCAGCAACCGACGGAGCCCACCGACATTAGTCCCATCGATGGTGAGGTCTATTACGTCGTGAATCAGTTGAGCGGCTTGCAGGCCGACCTCAATAACAATTCGAAGACATCTGGCGACCACATCGTCCAGCAGCCGCGGACTTTCACCAACACGAGCCAAAGATGGGCGTTCACAAAACTTACGGGCGGATCATGGCAGATCGGCAATATTCTCAACGGCCTTTGTTTGGATAGCGCGACCATCTCGGGCGTGGTGTACGTGGTGCAGAATCCGTGCGCTGGCTATTCCACGCAGCAGTGGACGCTTACTCCTATAGGCGCCGGTTACTACACGATTACGAACAATAGCACCAGTTTGTTGGTCGACTTATATCGGGGTGCGACATCTCCCGGCGCGCTACTGGACCAAACCACGTTGGCCGGCGCCCCTGCCCAGAGTCAGCTGTGGCTGCTGCGCCCTGCCTTCTTCCGGGGCATCGACAATGCCCTCATGGAGAAACAGGAGGCGGCGCGCGCTTCGACAGGTTTGACCTGGTGGAAGGATGCTGGCCAGCCATTGGACGTGCTTGCCATGCTGAAGAACCATGGCGTCAACCTGATCCGCCTAAGACCGAGTTCGGCGCCCCCGTATTCCAATCCCTCGCAGACTGGCTGCAGTAGCAACGCCTGTTACGCGGAAACCGACGCGCAGGATCTGGACCTTGCCAAGCGTTCCAGGAATCTCGGCCTGAGTTTGGAACTTACACTGCTCTTCGACGGCGGAAGCTCCGCCAGCTTGCCACCGGCATGGGCGAATGACACACTCGCTCAACTGCAGACGGATCTCTACGCTTATGTCAAAGCCGAAATCACGATGTATCGCCAGGCTGGCGTCATCCCCGACTTGGTGGCAATCGGCAACGAGGTCGACACCGGATTCCTGGGTTCTATCGGCAGTCCGACGGGAGCCGACTTTGGAGGCTTCGCGTCCTTGCAGATACAAGCCTTGCAAGCAGTGGACGATGCGGCAGCGGACACTTCGATTGGCCCGGCGGTTCCACCACCGCTGACCTGCATCCATATCACGCCAGCGTGGGATCTAACTCAATTCTTCACGCTCGCGAATCAGAACGGCATTCCGTATGACGCGATATGCCAGAGTTACTATCCTATTTTTCATGGGCCTTTGACCGATGCACAGGCGGCAAGCAGCAATCCGGGGAACGAGCCGGTCGAGCAGGACGTACTCGTCGCCGCGTCCAACAATATAGGGAAGCCAATCTTCATCATCGAGACGGGGGAACATTACGAGAACGGTTTTCAGTCGAACGATCCCTGGTACGCGCCGCCAAGCGTTACGGAACAGCAACAGTTTCTGCTTGATCTACAAGGTGTACAGGAGAGTTTGCCCAACAACCTGGGAATGGGCATCGAGTACTGGGATCCCGCTGGCGTGAATATACCGGGCTTGAGCGGTGGATTTATCAACGGCGACAATCAGGCCAACGCGATCTTCATCTGGAATGGCCTGGAGCTGTTTAATAATGCCGATAGCTCGGGGACAACCAACGTAAATGACCCCAGTTACTCAGAATTGCTTCCAGGTATCGACGCACTCGGTGGCAAGCTTGATGCCACATTGAGCTACAAGTTTGTCAATCGCAGTAGCGGTGAAATTTTCTCCGTCTACCAAGGCTCTAACGCCCCCGGCGCTTTGTTGGACGCGGAGGCTGATAGCGGAAGTCCAAGCGTCAGCCAGCAGTGGCGCATTACGAGCAACCTGGATGGTTACTTTCAGGTCGCTAATCTCAACCTTGGCACCGGAAATGCCACCAATGCGCTCGATGACTCCGGTGCTTCCACGACGAGCGGGACAGCCATCGTCCAATCGCTGGCCAACGGCGCGACAGAGCAGGAGTGGACTATTGTTTCGGTGGGGAACGGGTACTTCAGCCTCGTCAATCGTTTGAGTAGTCTGGCATTGGACACGAACGGAGGATCTGGTGCGCTGGCCGGATTCGTAGTGCAGGAACCGCAGACTGCTAGCGCCCAGACGCAACAATGGCAGATTGTCCCGGTGTACTAAGGTCATTCGGCCGTGCTGAAGCTCTCGGAAATACTGGGGCCGCTCAGCGCTGTAAGGAGAAGACGATGAAGAAAGCCAGCGCGCCGAGCGGATCTCTGAACCGGCGGGAACTGCTGAAAGGTGTGGTTGGGACGGCGGCGTTGGTCTCAGTGTTTCCGACCATAGGTTCTGCCTTCGCCGAGTCACGTACAGAAAGCCCGGGGCAAAGAACGCGAGAGAGTTTCGACTTTGGCTGGAAGTTCCACAGGGGCGATTTTCCAGGCGCTGAGATGCCAGAGTTTTCCGAATCAGACTGGAGAACTCTGGATCTGCCGCACGATTGGAGTATTGAAGGCGCTTTCGACGAGAAAGAGCCGTCCAGTTTTTGCGGCGCATATCTTCCCACTGGCATGGGCTGGTATCGAAAGAGATTCCGTCTGCAGGATTCGTACAAAGATAAAAAGCTTACCATCGAGTTCGATGGCGTTTACCAGCTCAGCGAGGTGTGGATCAACGGTCAATTTCTCGGCAAACGTCCTTACGGATATGTTCCGTTTTTCTACGACCTCACGCCGCACCTGAAATTCGGGCGCGAGAACGTGATCGCGGTCAGAGTCGACAACTCACACCAAACCAACTGCCGCTGGTATTCAGGGTCGGGCATTTATAGACACACCTGGCTGCTGTCTACGAACAAAATCCATGTCGCCCACTGGGGTACGTTCGTTAGCTCGCCGCAGGTATCGAAGGACGCGGCGACACTTCGTATCAGTACAAGGATTAGCAACGAAAGCGGAAATGCGGCCCGGTGCACTCTGGCCACCGTCGTTATTGATCGTGACGGGAATGCAGTCCAGAGCGCTGAGACGAGCCAGGACGTCGCCGCCGGCCAGGAATACGAATTCCTACAGCAGCTAATGGTGAAAAGCCCGCGCGTCTGGTCGGTAGCTGATCCGTACTTGTACAAAGCCCGCTGTACAGTGCGGACTCAAAGCCGGGTGGTGGACGAATACGATACTGCGATTGGAATTCGCGAAGCCGTCTTCGATGCGGATCGAGGATTTTTGTTGAACGGCGAACGCCTGAAGCTCAATGGAGTCTGCCTTCATCATGACGGCGGCAGTGTGGGGGCCGCGGTTCCGGAGAGGATCTGGGAGCGGCGGCTGGAAATTCTAAAGGAAATGGGCTGCAATGCCATCCGTACGAGCCACAACCCCTGCGCCGCGGACTTTCTGGACTTATGCGACCGCATGGGGTTCCTTGTCATGAATGAGGCTTTCGACGAGTGGAAGGTGCCGAAAGGCCAGATCGGCCCCAACGGCTATGCTAACTACTTCGACGAATGGTACGAGCGCGACGTACAAAACTTTGTTCGGCGCGATCGCAATCATCCCTCCGTAGTGCTCTGGAGCGCTGGTAACGAAATCGGAGACCAGGGTAGCCCGCAGGGCCCGGAGACATTGAGAAAGTTGCTCAAGGTTTTTCACTCGGAGGACCCCACCCGGATGGTGACTGCCGGCTGCGATCACATTCACTCCGAGCCTGCTTCCGAGGCCGCGAGCCCTGAGTTTCTCGCTCTTCTTGATGTCGTTGGCTACAACTATGTGGACCGCTGGCGCGACCGAAGAGAAAAGTATTACAGCATTGACCGCCACGCATCTCCGCAAAGGCGCTTCATTGGAACTGAGAGCGAAGGCATGGGCGGCATCCGCGGCGAGTATCCAGAGTTGTTCCCCGCGAAAGCCCCGGGGGCCGTGGGCTTTTTCCAATTCTTGCGCGGAAGAAACGTCGACGTAGAGCAGTTGTGGAAGTTTGTCAGCACCTATAACTACGTCGCCGGGGACTTCATGTGGACTGGCATCGACCACTTGGGCGAGGCGCGATGGCCCATGAAGGGCTCGTCCACAGGCGTCATCGACACCTGTGGCTTCAGGAAGGATGGTTTTTACTTCTATCAAAGCCAGTGGACAGACAAGCCGGTACTGCACGTATTTCCCCATTGGAACTGGAAGGGAAAAGAGGGTCAGATCATCCCGGTGACTTGTTTCACAAATTGCGACACAGTTGAGTTGTTCCTCAACGGCCGGTCGCTTGGAGTGAAAGGGTACGCATTCCCTCGCTTGGGCATGGAGGGCAGGTGGGGCAACCTACCGGACCGGGCGAAAGTTCTGAGAACCACAGGGGACCTGCACTTGTCGTGGGACGTGCCCTATGAACCGGGCGCCCTGAAAGCGAATGGAACTAAAGACGGGAAGATCGTCGCAACGTCCGAGATTTTCACGACGGGGCAGCCGGCTTCGATCGCCTTGTCGTCTGATCGGGAATCCGTTGGGACAGCTCAGTGCGAGGTGGCTCACGTCACCGTCCATATCTTGGACGACAAGGGGCGAGTAGTGCCAACCGCGGACAATGAGGTTACCTTCGAGATAGAGGGCGCAGGATCGCTCCTTGGAACAGACAATGGAGACCCAGCGAGTCACGAGGATTACAAATCTAACCGTCGAAAAGCCTTCAACGGACTGTGCCTCGCGATTGTGAAATCGAATGGCAAAGCGGGTCAGATTCAGGTCAGGGCCATTTCGCCGGCAATTCGAGCAGCCCGTGTGATCATAGCGACCAAGGTGTGAGTAGTGAAACGGTTCCATCGACTCATTAAAGCCCTGGCAATTTCCGCTGTATCCAAAGTTCTCTCCAGATGGTGCGCTCTTCTAGGGAGCCGGAGTTGAAAGACGGATATTAGCGTTGAGGAGATTCTAGAGTGGCCTAACCGGCATTGATCGGATCATCACGGCGGGCATTGTTCAGAGTCAGATCATGTCGTTCACCTGAAGGTACGAAGCATGCATTCCCTCGCCACAAGAGCCGCGGAAGTTTCATCGGGGCTTTTCATTGATCCTAGCCTGGACCAAATGAGGGCTAAAAGACAGTCTGAGAACTGGCATTCGCCAACGTAATGCATCTTGCGTGGACGGCACTCCCCACGTTTTCCTTCTCGACGCCACGGCCTGACAACACATTTCGAGCTTGGTCGAAATGTCGAAATACGGTTAACCGGGAGGGGCCACTTGTTGAAACGTTTGGACTGGCCGGAGCACTATCGTACATGACGGGAGGAGCCGCCTGGCGACGCGTGATTGAGTTATTTCCATAACACGACTTAGGGGAGGAAGTGAATTTCTTCCAGCCCTCTCCCTAAGTCAAGCAAGAATGAGCGTGGCACTCTACTCAATTTTATTAAGGACCGTTCGTCAGGCTTCATGTTGGTATTGACATTCCCGGATTTGAGGCATATGTTGAATGCCAATTTCGGCGAACGGGAGACTGGGGCTTAATAGACTCCACACCTGAGGGGGGTTTCTGCTCGCCGACTTCCCCGACAACTAGGAGCGGTATTTACCAGCGAAGGTGTCGCACCTCTAAGCGCGCGCGAATGCCGAAGTTGCTAGCTCGTTTGCAGCCTGTAAGAGTGGAGCTAGCTAACCAAGTGTGACCTCGAGCTATTGGTGGATGGGTGTTTGTTCTGCGCCGGGTTGAGATCGAGCCCGGAGGATCGCGCGCCGGACACTGATGATTCCATGGATGGTACCTCGACTGAAAGGCGTTGACCGATGCGAGTCTACGAGGCGATCGTCAAAGCGCTGGAAGGAGTGGGGGTTGATGTCGCCTTTGGCGGGGCAGGCGAGAATGCCGCATCGCTGATGCTGGCACTGAAGCACTCCACCAAGATCAAGCCTATCATCGTGCGTCACGAGCAAGCAGCCTCGTTCATGGCCTGCGGCTATGCCATCTACTCGGACCGGCTGGGATTCTGCTTCGCGACCGCAGGCCCTGGCGCTTTCAATTTGTTCTCCGGGCTCGCGGTCGCCATGTCCGACTCTTATCCGGTCCTGGCGCTCTCCGGATTTGCATCGCTCGAGTGGATGGGCAAAGGAGCATTGAACGAGAGCTCCGGGCTGAGCCGTACGCCCGACTCGCGGAAGATGTTCGCTGCGACCACCAAGCGATCTTATTTGCTCGAAGATCCTGCTAAAACCTGCGATGTTGTGGAGGAGGCGATCAACATAGCATTCGAGGGGCGCCCAGGCCCGGTTCACATCCATGTTCCGGAGAATCTGACATATCACGGAGTGTCGGTCGACAACTACCGCGACATCCAGGTCAAGGTTCGGCCGGTGCTACCTGACGGCGGCCAGATTGCGCGCGCAGCCGAGCTCATCGCCGGCGCGATCCGGCAAAAGAAGCAAGTACTCGGCCTCTTTGGTTATGGCGCGGTCCGCAGCAATGCCGGGCCGGAGCTGCGCGCATTCGTCGAGCGCTTCCAGATTCCTTTTGTCACCACGCTCGACGGCAAGGGCACCATCGCGGAAGATCACCCCCTGGGCCTCGGAGTCTTCGCCGACAGCGGTCACGGCAGTGCCGCGAAAGCGTTCCTCCGCGCCGATTTAGTTCTGGCGGTAGGCAATTCCTTCGCCCAGCATGCGACCTTCGACTTCCGCCCCGACCTGTTCAAAGACAAAGTCCTGATCCACATCAACATCGATGCGGCGGAGATCAATAAGGTCTACCCAGCGGATTGCGGCGTGGTCTCCGACGCCAAGCCGGCGATCGTGAGCCTAGCTAGCGAGCTCGCCAGTTCAGTGGGCGCGGTCGCCCCAGTGCAGGTCGAGAAGGATCGGCACCTGACTGCGCCCATCATCAACCTCCAGCCGGATCGCATTCATCCCGGCCAGATGGCGCGATCGCTCTCGAAGCTGTTGCCCCAGAACAGCATCGTTCTGGCCGACGCGGGCGCTCACTTAGCGTGGCTCAGCTACTACCTCGAGCTTTCGGAGGGGCAACACTACCACAAGCCGGGGAGTTTTGGCCCCATGGCGTGGGCCGTGAACGGCGCGCTGGGAACCAAAAGTGCCCATCCTGACCGGACGGTGGTGGTGGGATGCGGAGACGGCGGGTACCTGCTCTCCGGCTTCGAACTGCTCACTGCGGTTCAGCACAACATCCCGGTCATCTGGATCATCTTTGACGATAGTGAGTTCAAGCTAATCAAGATGTACCAGGTCACCACCTTCGGAGAATCGGGGCTGGTTGAGTTCACCAATCCGGACTATGTCGGCTATGCGAACGCGTGCGGCGCTCAAGCCTTCCGAGTTGAAACTCTCGAACAGTTCGAGTCGGCGTTTCGCGAAGCGTTGGCGTCGGGTAAGCCGACGCTGATCGATGCTCATATCACGCGACTTGCCGTTCCTCACTACAGCTCCAATCCGGCCGGTCTGTTAGTGGCAATTGAAGAGGATTTGGCAAAAATTCTGAAGAGTGTGTAAAGTTCATCGGCTTTTTTTTGGCGTTGGCTTAGTTGTGGTCGGGCGCCCGCGCAAGATACCAAGATACGAGGTAGCAAATATGCCTGGGGTTCATGCCGGCTTCGATGAGATGAGCAAGTATCCGCTTTTCGAGGCCCTTTTCAAACGAAGATCACGGCGTATCAGCCTGGGGCTCCAGTCTGTGCCGGCGGGAAGCAACAGCTTTACGTCAAACTCCATGCCGCAACCGCTGAGCGCTCTCGAAGAAGCGGTCTTGATTTCCGCGGTCGGAATGACGGGGCTCACTTTGCCCGATCGGCCCTTTGCCACCACCACGGGGGAAAAGATCCTGGGCACGCCCAATGTCAACTTTCCAGGTCGTGCCGCCGGCAGCACCGACAACGCACAGGCAACCCACTTTTTCCTGTTCAACGACACCGGCGCATATTTCCTCAAGCGTGTCGAACCGGCGGATCCTACGGAGCCGGTCACACCGGAGTTGCTGATCCGCCGGGCCGAGGCATCCAAAGTCAAGATTCTGGATAAGCGTCCCGAGTTTCCGCGCGAATTTCCTTACTATCTCGATTCCAACCGGTTTCTCTCCAACCTTCCCGGCTCCACGATCCTATTCCCCGTTGTGGATATGACGCACCAGTACATCAACGCTCTCATGTATCTGCTGACCGAGCCTGACGGCCACCGCCCCGCCCTTCTCGACGATCGCAACTTCTACTTGCCCGCCGGTGTAGGGAAGTGGATCCGCAACGGTTTTCTAAACAAGAAGCTCAAACTTTCCCTCGGCTATCTTTTCACCATGCGGACGCAGATCGAGGCAGAATTGCTTTTGCAGAACCTCATGTTGACGCTACAGGCAATGGGCCTCGGCGGATGGATTCACTCCGCGGTTTCGACTGCCAGTTTGCTGCCCGCCCTCGGATTTCAGTACGTGACGCCGCATTACCGCCCGCTCGATTTCTTTCGCTGGGGAACATTTGTCACATCGCCGCGGTCGCAGCCCATCGGGCTTCCACCGCACATCAAGTGCATGTGCCCGCCGTATTACAACTCGATGGCCGACGCCGTCCAGGCGGTGGTCGATCAGAAGTACAACGCGGGCGGAACGTACGGCGATGAAGCCTACTTCCGCGGCATCTTCCGCGACGATCGTGGAGCGCGCTATCTCAAGGAAGTGCCCCATTACAAGGACGAAGTGATCGCCTGCGTCAAAGACATTTGCACCTATATCTATAAGCGGCACCAGCGCTTTCCCGCTCACTGCGATGCAATTTACGCGCCCGGTGTGTGGCTGCAGGCGCACCACCTAGATTTGCAGTACTACGACACTCTGTTCAAAGGCGGCTACACCGAGACCCAGCGTGAGCACCAGCAACGGTGGCACGGCTAGTGTGCGGCGGCTCCATGAACACATGAACAGGCGAGGAGCAAGTTGATATGGATACTACGAAGGGATCTCTCGGCGAGTCTCGCGCGAGGTTCTGGTTTGTTTTCGCGCTTTTCGTATTCCTGATGGCAGTGGCCCATGGCGGGGCCGAGTTGCAGGCGCGGCTCAACGCTGATGCCGCAACGGGCCTCCCCGTCCATACCCTCCTCTACTATCGCGTGATCTTTACCATCTGGGTGGCCATCCTGCTGTTGACCCCGGCCCTCTGCTTCCATGTCTTCTCGCGCGCCGACGCTGCCAATAGCTATTGGCGCGCATTCTGGACCTTCGCCTATCTGGCGTTCCTCACCCACCTCTACTGGACGCTCTTTGCCACGTTCCATCTGGATTGGGCCGAGATCTTCCATAGCCAGGCGGGCGTTGCGCTCGATCCCGAAAGAGTCGTCCAGCATCCCGGACCGGACCTCTTTCTAGCGGCTTGGTGGGGACTGGATGTCTTGCTGGCGTGGCTGGTGGCGGACCATAAATGGGTACGAGTACAGCGAGGTGCGGTGCACCTGCTCGCGTTCATCATGTTCTTCGCCGCGTTCACGCTGGCGGCAAAAGCCAGCATCGTGGCCCATATTCTCGGCATTGTCATGCTACTGGCCGTGCTCGGCTGCTTCGTGCTGTCACTGATCATTTACGAGAGCGATCCTAAATCGCTGATGTCGGTCCTGAATATCAAGGCGTTTGAACTCCTGAACCTGTTTGTCGTCTGGCACAAGCTGCCGACTTTCCTGGCCGTGGTCAACCTTAGCGCGCTCCGCGAAGTGCTGCGTGCGAAAAACCTGCACAACACCTCCGGCATCGCGGTCACGAATCCGAGCGGCCTCCGCTCGACTGTGCCATTCCAGTCTGCATTCCTCACCCAGCGTGAGGAAGACGGGCAATACAACGACCTGTCGAAACCGACAATGGGCAATGCCAGCGTAAACACGGTGGATCCGTTTAACAACTCGGATTTCACGCTGAGCAATCCCGGCGCGCGCTTTGGACGAAACATTCCGCTGAGCGAAGTGAATCCGACCCGCAACGCCGGCTTGCTAGAGCCGAGTCCGCGTCTGGTCAGCAACCGACTGCTGGCGCGGCAGGCAAAAAGCGATGGCACGGATGACTTTAAGCCCGCCACCATCCTCAACCTGCTTGCGGCAGCCTGGATTCAGTTTCAAACCCACGACTGGTTCAACCACGGTTCGCCTCGGCCCATGGAGGACGATCCCTTCGATGTGCCGCTGCCTCCCGGTGATACATGGCCCACCGCAAAGATGCTGATCCGTCGCACCCGCCCCGACCCCACCCGCAGGTTTAACGACGGCTCAGGCCCGGTCACCTACGCAAATGCCGAGACGCACTGGTGGGATAGTTCGCAGATCTATGCGGATACTCCCCAGGCGGGAATGAAGTATCGCTGCGGCGAAGAGGGGAAGCTTAAGATTGATCCCAAGACCAAGCTGATTCCCCTGGATCCAACCGGACTGGAAGCCACCGGCCTGACCTCGAACTGGTGGTTGGGACTTAGCGTGCTGCACAACCTCTTTACGCTCGAGCACAACGCCATCTGCGACCACCTCTTGCAGGCATTCCCGGAGTGGAGGCAGCACCCGAACTGTGATGACGAAGTTTTCCGCGCGTCTCGTCTCGTCAACAGTGCCTTGATGGCCAAGATCCACACCATCGACTGGACGACGGCCATCCTCACTCACCCGGCATTGCAAGTGGGAATGAACGCGAACTGGTCCGGGCTGGCAGGAGCAGCGGTCAAGAAAACTTTCGGACGCATCAGCGAGAGCGAAGCGATCAGCGGTATCCCCGGCTCTGTAACCAACCAGACCGGCGCGGATTACTGTTTGACGGAAGAGTTCGTCGCCGTCTATCGCCTGCACCCGCTTCTGCCCAACAACATCCAGCTTTTCTTTGCGGCGGACGGCAGGAAGGGCCGGGTGCTGAACTTTGAATCAACCGATCCCAACGACCCCAGCGTCATCGTCGGCCCAGACGCAATGAGGAACGCGCTCGGCGGCGACGGTACCACGTTTCTTGACGTGGTTTATAGCTTCGGCGTGCAAAGCCCCGGCGCGGTCACGCTGCGCAATTTTCCGAACTGGATGCGCCGGATGCATCGCCGAAACGGCCAGAAGGTGGAAGAACTGATCGATCTCGCATCCATCGACATTCTGCGCGACCGCGAGCGCGGCGTGCCCCGGTACAACCGTTTCCGCGAGCTCTTTCACATGCCGCGTGTCAGCTCATTCGAACAGATGACGGATGATCCTGCTCTTGCTCGCGAGCTGCGCGAGATCTACGGTCACCCCGATAAGGTGGACCTGATGGTTGGGATGTACGCCGAGAAGCCGCCTGAGGGGTTCGGTTTTAGCGACACGGCCTTCCGCGTATTCATTCTTATGGCATCGCGCCGTATCAAGAGCGACCGCTATTTCACAACCGACTACACGCCTGCGGTCTACACGCAGCCCGGAATGGACTGGATCGATAACAACAACATGACCAGCGTTCTGTTGCGTCACTTCCCGGAACTGACGCCGGTGCTGATGCGGACTAGGAATGCCTTCGCACCCTGGAAATAGACGGCGGAGTCCTGCAACCCGTGAAGCCATATAGGCGCGAGGAGCGGACAGTGGCAACTGGCGACGGAAGCGCATTTTGAGAGGTGAGCGGCCTTGAGTTCGGACATTTGGACGACCTATCCAGCGCTTCCGCACGCGCTGCCTTTCCGCACCATCTTGGGCGAATACCGTGTGCGGCGTCCGCTGGATCTCGCCGTCACTGTACTGAAGGACATTCTGAAACCGCAGGCTGCTCAGCAAGACCTCGCGAACCCGAAGTTGGCGGAGATCCTGAGCTCGGTGCACAGTTCGGAAGAGCTTGCCCAAATAACGGCGAAGCGTATTCTGAGATTCGAGCATCCGCCTGGAGGAGACCTTGCCACAGCCGTGGCGAAGCACATTCTGAAGCTGGATCTGACGCCGCAAGAGTTTGATGGGATATGGACCAGACTCGATGCTGACATCACGAAGTCTGAGCAGGCGTACCGGGAACTGGCTACAGCGAAAGAAGTTTTGCAAGCCCAGCGGCGGAAGCCTGGAGAACTACTCAAGACGTTCAAGAAGGAGCTCGTCGACGCTTACGAGCGGGTACTGCTCGCGGAACGCGTTTGCCAGATCTACGATCGGCCGTTGAAATCCATTCTCTACGCCATGCAGGGGACCGCTGTGTGCCTCTCCGGCGGCGGCATTCGCAGCGCCAGTTTTTCGCTGGGCATTCTCGAAGGACTGGCGCGATTCAGCCGCCCCGCGGCCTGCAGTGAGAAGCAGAAGCCCCTCCTCGATACGCTGGACTACCTGTCTACCGTTTCGGGCGGCGGCTACATTGGCAGTTGGCTCATGGCCTGGGCGCAGAGAAGCGACTACCACCAGGTCATCGAACATTTGGCCGCGCCCGCCCCGACCTCGGGCGACCCCGAGCCTCAGCCCATCCGCCACCTGCGCGAGTACACCAGTTACCTCTCGCCGCGCTACGGCTTCACGCTCGACACGCTGACACTGTTGACGATCGTGATGCGCAACATGATCCTGAATTGGCTGATTCTTGTGCCGCTAGTCATGGCGTTGTTCTGTCTGCCCCAATTCTTCTACAACTTTTTCTACGGTTGGGCCTTCGCTCATGCGAAATCTGGGGAAGCTTGGTTTCAGGAGGTGATCGGCTCGGCCATCTTATTTGTCATGTTCGCTTCCGTGACTGCCGTATGGCGTATGGCGCGGCCGCCATATGAAGGAAGATCGGCCGATCCACAGGTCGATCCCCAGAAAGAAGGGAGCATTTTTGTCGAGCTTTGGTTCTTCACGGTGCCGATTCTGATCAGCGCCTGGCTGTTAGGCGAAGCTTCTGCCTGGGCCTACGTCAGCGGCTCGCTGAATCCAGGCCAGTGGTCCGTCCCGCGTCTGGCCGAATGGCTGATGCTCTACACTGCCATTCCGCCGTTGGCCATGTCGCTGGTCCGCGTGCGCCTGCTCTGGCAAAGCGATGGCAAGCAGTGGCCCAACGCTTTTCGCAAACATGATGGAACCGGGCGGGTGGCTTGGCTCAGGTTGATCTGGTCGTTCATCGCGCCATTGGTAGTGGCGGCGCTGGCCGCCTGGTTGTTGGCGGAGTGCGCACTGCAGCTCGGCCCACGATTGATGGAAGTCAGTCCTTGGCATCTTGTCATCGGCCGCAAGTTTGTGGTTCTGGTGATCCCCATCGTGCTCTGCGTGATGATGCTGGCATCGACCCTGCTGACGGGGTTGTTGACCAACATCGAACAGGAAGAGGAACGCGAGTGGTGGGCGCGCGCGGGGGGGATGCTGTTTTCCTCCCTGTTGTGTTGGCTGGCATTGAACTGCGTCGCTTTCTTCGCCACTAACTCGCTGCAATTCATGCACGCCTCCATCCTCGCGGCAGTGGGCCTTGGCGCAGGTTATGTCGGCAGCGCCGCGGGATTGTCCGCGGCCACCACCTCCGGCCTCAAGCGCGTCAAGGCCGAACAACTTACCAAGTTCGAAACCTTCCTGGCCAACCATGGATTGATCGCTCCAGTGGCGTCCGGCGTCGCGCTGGTCTGTCTCGCCTTGGCGTTGGCAACCCTTACCAGTTGGCTGCGCGTGAAGCTGTACAACCGGCTGATCGATACCGCCAAGTCGCTGGACCCCAGCGTCTTGCAACATTACCTGTTCCATTATCTCGGGGTGACAGTCCATAGTATGTGGCAGGATCACTGGGTTCCTGTTTTCGGGATGGCGGTACACGTCGCAAGGTCGGTCCGCTGGGTTGACACCCTCGACCGGCTCAAGCTCGATTCGCTCGCCGCCTGCGTGGTGTTCGCGGCGGTTTGCTTCTTGGCGTTTTTCGCCAACATGTTCATCAACATCAACACCTTTTCGCTGCATGGCATGTACCGCATGCGTCTGGTGCGCTCCTACCTGGGCGCATCGAACTTCGCCCGTCACCCCGACTCCTTCACCAACTTCGACAGCACTGACAACATGCATGAAGCCGACATGCCGCGCTCAGCCGCGCCGCTCCACATCATCAATACTGCGCTAAACCTGGTGGCGACACGCAACATGGCATGGCAGCAGCGCAAGGCTGAACCCTTTACCTTCAGTCCGGTCAGTGTCGGAAGCTGGCGTCTCGGGTACTTACCCACGGAGGATTACGGCGGCAGCAAGGGCGTAACCCTGGGTACAGCAATGGCGATCAGCGGGGCAGCCTTCAATCCCAACATGGGCTACCACTCTTCGCCACTGGTCACGCTATTGATGACCTTCTTTAACGCTCGCCTGGGATGGTGGCTCCCCAATCCCATGTGGCCGCTTCTGCGGAAGTGGCCCGACCGCGGCAGCAAGACAACTCGCTTCCTACGAAGAAATGGCCCGAAGTGGGCTTTGATGCCCCTGCTGAGCGAGGCCCTGGGCAACACCGACGACTCCTACAAGTGGATCGAGCTGTCCGACGGCGGCCATTTCGAAAATCTGGGACTTTACGAGATGGTTTTGCGTCGTTGCCGGCACATCGTCGTTGTGGACGCCGATGCGGACGGCGAATTTCACTTTGAAGATCTGGGCAACGCGATCCGCAAAATCGAGATTGACCTGGGTATCCCGATCACGTTTCCCGACTTTCCGCATGGGCTGCCGATGAAAAGCGGAGTTGAACTTCTGAACGTCTACTGCGTTCGCGGAGAGATCCAATACGACTGCGTCGACGACCATGCGCCCAAGGGCAAACTCTTGTTCATCAAACCGATCCTGAACGGCAGCGAGCCACCGGACATCCGCGCTTATGCCGCTTCCCATCAGACCTTCCCTCATGAAGCCACCTCGAACCAATTCTTCAACGAAGCACAATTTGAAAGCTATCGCCACTTAGGATCTTGGATGATCTCCTCTTACTTCGAGAACGTTCCCGAGAACGGACCGCCAGCGTCGGTTGGTTGCGACATGGCCACGTTCTTCGCCCATGTGGAATCTGTTCGCACTGCTGGGGAGAACGTCGGAACGAAATCAGCCGCGGCGATCGGTTCGGCGAATCCACCTACGCTTCCGGCCGGAGAGGTATAGGCGAGGCGGGCCGTTCAGAGACACCGCTGTTTGCAGGAAACTATGCTCGGAGTCGAAAGCAGCGGATGTGGGCTCTTGTGCTGGCCCGGAGAACGGCGTTTCGTAATGCTGGAACCGCAGAACTGTGTTCCCCCACAATCCAAAACGCAAAAGGAGCGCTGCATAGAAGACGATCGGGAGGGTTCGCATTGTTTGTCGGATTCAAATGATGTGTGTTTATGTCGTTGATGTTCCTCCTGTCGGGATTATTTGCGTGGACAAGCCTCGAACGCAAGTTTCGCACCTTCTTGTCCCCGCTGACCTGAACGACCCGCCCGCGATTACTGCGCCTTCGTAAATCGCCTCTTGCTGGACGGGGCGAAGTGGCTATCGATTTTGCCCTTTACTTTAATGAGCGTTGATTTCTCGAACGGCTCGCCATCGAGACCGTTGGCGAGCAATCGCACCGTGAAGTCTCCTGAATGCGTATAAGAATGACTTACGGTGGTTCCCTCGGCGCTCGTACCGTCGCCAAAGTTCCATCGGTATACAAGCGCGGGGACGCCTGCAGGATCTGTTTCCGCAGAGAACTGAACAGTCTTGCCCGCTTCCGCATTCTCCGGGACATGCACGCTGACCATGGGTGCCGCAGTTGGAATCGAAGTGTCAATGACTTTGAGTACTCTCACTGAGTGCGGGGGCAATTGGACTGCGATTGTGTCTAAATTGTTTTCGACCGGAGTAGACGAGCTAAAGATGTCGAGGATATGATCGTGCCCTTGCAACCGTAATCCTAGGTCACGGACCAGGTCGAATTTGTGCGCGGTCGGCTTTTCCGTCCAGTTGAAGATGGTCAAGATGGCCTGGCGCTTGCTCTCTTGCAAGAGAAAGATGCTGGGCATGCCGTCTTCTGCGGTGTAGTTCATCAGGTCAAGAGGTCGCGACGCGCGCCCTAATCGAACCATGTTCAGCAGGTCCTCGTTTCTAACGAGAGCCACGCGGTCGGGATCGGCACCGAGCGTGGGGAGATCGTCCCCGATTTCATACATTCCTCCAGCAATGGCGGCTAAGGCAATGGAGACCCTCGCTTCATCCAAAGTAAGAGGACTCTTGCCTCCGTGCCACTCCTGTTCATCCACGGTTTGCCGGGAGACGGTGAAAGCGTCTGGATCATCGACATAAAAATTGCGGTTCATGTAATAACGGGCTGCAATTCCGGGAGCCGCTTCTTTGCTGGATTCGAAGGTATGGCCGGTATCGACCGATATGCGGCCCGTATCTACAAGGCCGACGGGATTCAGCATGGCGCTGCCATCTTTATCGAGCAGAACATCGCTTCCGACGGCGTCGCGAATAACTTGCAGGCCGATGCGCTGCGCCTCCAGAGCGGTCGTATTGGGCTTGTAGTAAAAGCCTTCGATTGCGCTGTCATCCATGAAGTCCAGCTTGATGTAACGGATGCCCCAGTCCTTGGTAAGGGTGACGTAGGTCTGGCGCAGATAGTCTTGCGCGCCGGGATCGGTGCAGTCGAGAACATAAAGCGGGTCTAGCCGCGGCTCCTCGGCGATGACCCAGCCAGCGCGAATCGGCCGGCCAGCAGCATTGTGCACGAGCCAATCCTGGTGGTTTTCGTATATCCAGGAGCGCTGGGAAACCTCAAAGGGAGCGGTCCAGATTCCTGGGGTCAAGCCCAGCGCGCGTATTCTGCTTTCGAGAGCATTCATGCCGTCGGGGAACAATGCGGCATCTGGAGTCGCGTACTCGCCCCGCGCATACTGATAGCCCTCATCAATGTGGAAAAAGTTGTATCCGAAATCTCTCAAGTGCTCCGAGAGCCACGTCGCGTTCGTCAACGCGGTACCCTGGTTGAGGCCGAAGTAATAAGCCGTCCAGCTCCACCAGCCAGCAATACTGGGAGCGGCTACACGGGCGTGATGCAACCGCCGGATAAGGCTTCCATAGGTCTCGAGCTGCTGGTGGTAGTCCGTACCAGTGCTGATCAGCAGCCGTTCGGAGCCGAGGTCCGCACCGGGCGGAACCGGTAAGCTCAACTCGATCCGATCTTCGCCCGGCGATTCTTGAAGGGAATTTTCCTTCTCCAGCTCGGTGGTTCCGGCGGAATCAACCTCGTATGCGCTGATATGGCCATTGTCAACATGCAGGCGAAGGATGGTAAGAAATTTGTCGGACGTGAGCGTGCCCAGAAAAACACTTCGCTTGGTGGCGAGATTGTAGATCAACTGGCTGCCGACGGCACGATGCATGCCGTTCGAAGCATCTGGCAGATCGTGAATTGCGATCGCAGGCCGGTCTTCGCTAAAACTGTCTGAGAGGACGCGGTCGGAGGCGTCAGATCCGCCAAGATCCGCGATGGCCGGGCCAAGGGCCTCGAGGCTGCGGAATGCCTGAATCGTGAAAGGACTCGATCCCCGGTTGCGAACGCTGACAGCGATGGTTACGAAGTCGGGATCGGCATGGAGTTGCAAGGAGTAGATCAGGTCAGGCTGGTCCCGACGTCCCGAGTTCGACATCGTCAACTTGGTTCCGGGCCCAAGCTCATCCACAACACTCTCGCGGGACAATGAATGTTGCGGATAATCGCTCGACCTCAGCCAAAGATGATTGATTTCAGCAGACACACGAGAATGCAAAATCGGCCTGTTGGAAACCGAATCGAAGATGGTGTAACTGCCATCGGCGGCATTCACCGAAATCCCGATAGTTTTTCCCTGGCAGCTTTCGAACGAAGGCGTGGTTGAAGCTGACCGCCCGAAAGTCAATCCGGGCATCGTAAGGAACAGTAGCAACCAACATGGCTTCCGATTGGTTTCCATTCTTGATCTCTTTCACGCCAAAACGGTCCTGGTGTTGCAGCTTCGTCGGTCGGAATCTCCTTGTTCACTCCAAGAACCTACCGGCGATTCGGGCTTTCGCCTCATCTCGCGCACGGCAAGGGCGCCGGGTTCGGGAGCCGTGAGCCCGCAGTTCAGAACTCGAACCGCAACCCGAACTGGAAGTATCGGGGCAGATACCCCGCCGCGTCGGAGGTAATCGTCCCGAAACCGGTTTCTTCAAAAGCCGCGTTCGGCGCTGCGAAGCGCGGATGATTGGCAAGGTTGAAGATCTCCGCTCGCACTTCCAGCTTCATGCCCTCTTTGGGATCGAATGACTTGTAGAGATTAAGGTCCACGTTGTGGATGCCGGCGACACGCAATCCGGGAAAGTAGCGTGGAGCATTGCCCGGGGTTTGGTCGCCCGGATCCGCAAAGCAGTTGCTATTGAAGTAGGAGAGCGGCGTCGCAGATTCCCAGCTCAAAGCTACGTCTTTCATGCTAGAGCCGGACTTGAGCTGGGGGCAGACGACATTGGGACGCTGGGTGCCATTCGCGAGCCGCCCGAAGGAATCAGAGATCGCGATGGGCTGGCCCGCCTGCTCCGTGATCAAGGTGGCGATCGACCAACCTCCGACAACAGCGTCGAGTGCGCGGTTCATATCGCCGCCAATCATTTCCTTGCGGCCGACGGGCAGATCCAAGACCACGGCAGCCGCAAGCCGCTGCGGCGCGTCGTTGGCGCTGATGCTGTGCTCCAAATTCAGGCGATCCAGTTGCTGCGGCACGCCGGCGCTCAGCGAGCCAACGAAATTGTTCCTGCCCGCCGAGGAATCGTCCGTGTTCTTCGAAACCGTGTAGCTTCCCTCGAAGCTCAAGTGATGCGTCGTGCGCTTCTGAAAGCGGATCTGCATCGCGTTGTACCAGGAACTGGCTTCCTCTATCATCAGGCCTTCGAAGTCTCCGGTGAATTGAGGATAGGGATTGAGCAGATACCCCAATGGGATCTGCCCAGTGCTATTGCTGTAGAGCGAATCGGGTTCATTGAAGCATGGGCCGGGGGGACAAGGGGGGCTGAACATGGATAAGAACGGATTGTTCACCCCCGTCTGAAGAAAGTTGCTCACGCAACTATCGTTCTGGCACGTGGGATCGGTGGGAGTCACAGCGGCTGAAATATTCGCCAGCAAAGCCGACGAAATGAAATCCCGGTTGTTTGTGCCAGACCAGGGCAGATGGGTGCTCCTATTGGCAACGTAGTCCACGCCGAGGACGATCTGGCTAGGCAACTCCCGCTGGATTCCCAGATTCCACTGGTAAATGTCGGCGTCTCGCGCCGCGGTCGTGCCCAGGTCGTTATTGTTGGCATACCCCCAATTAGCCAACGCGCCATACTCCGTGCCCTGCGGACCGGTAAAGCCGGTGGGAAACGGATTTTCCAGGGTCGCGGATTGGCTCCCAAAATTGTTGTTTGTAAAAAACATCGTGGCGGTCTTGGTGAAAGCGGTTCCGGGATATTGGAAGTTTGTGGCCGGGCTCATTCCGAAATACACGCCGGCTCCGCCGCGCATGACCGTCTTCGAATTGAACCCGTAGGCAAAGCCCAGCCTCGGTCCAATGTCCTTGCGGTACACCGGAACGCTCCTCATGCTGGAAGTGGGGAACAGCGTAGTGCCGGGCAACTCCTCCGAGGACGGGAAATTCAGGCCGACCGACTGCATAGCCGCTTGCGCGCTGCTCAGATTGAGATTGATGCCAGTGTCCCCGGTGAAATCGCTGAATTCGATGTGATTGTCGCGCTCGTTGTAGGGCGTGCTCCACTCATAGCGCAGGCCGAGGTTCACGGTGAGCTTCGAGTTGACTTTCCAGTCGTCCTGAACATAAAACCCCGTCTCTTTTGATTTGTTGGCCACCGACGGATAGACGATGAGCGCAGTCGGTTCCGAAGGGAACGGGTTGATGTTGTCGGCGTAACCAAAAAGAAGGCTGGCAAATGGGTTGCCTGTGAGATTGCCATTTACGTCGGTCTCACTATTCGGAGTCGGCGAAGTGGTGTAATCCGTAAAGTTGAAAACTCCGGTGGGACCCGGCGGCTGGAAGAAGTTGTTGTAGAAAAGTCTCTGCTCCCCGCCAAACTTGATCAAGTGTGAGCCTTTGGAAACCACCACCTGAGAAGAATAACTGTACAGGGTATGCGCAAAGGTGGTGTTCACGCAGCACTGATCGAAGAGATCGGCCGTAGTCGACGCATCCGACTCGAGGGCCGCCCCCGACATGTAGAACGATGGCATTCGGTCCACTCCGTTGGCCTGCTCGAACAAAGCGGGCAATTGCGGAAGGCCGTTTGCCTGTTGTGCGGCATTGAAACTGGAAATCGTTGGAATATTGGACGTCTCCGCTTCGTGCACGCGGTCCACCGCCACGTGGCTTGTCCAGATAATTCTCGGATTAACGGTCCAGGTATATTCGAGCGAGCCGTTTTGTGCCGTGGTGGGACTGCCTGCGATTCCGTCTCCGGTTCCGTTATTGTCAAAGGCGTCGCCCAGAATCTCTGGAGTGTAATAGTTGGAGACGCCCCGGCTGTAGCGGCCGTTGATGTGCTGCTTGTCGTTGATCTGGTGATCCACTTTGATGTCAAACTGGTAATCGGGCGCCTTGGCGACGCCGGTAAACAGGTAGTTATTAAATTCTCCCGGCTGGTTGGGTTGCGGATAGAGATTGAGAATAGCCCGCCCGATGGGGTCGACCTCGCTCGCAGGTATGACGTTCAGCGGCCCGTTGTTCGCAACGCCAACCTGCAACCTCGACGCGCACGGATTCCCGCAGGTCATCGGGTCGTAAATGTTTGTCGCCGTGGCCGAGAAATCCGGGTTTTGCTCTCGCTCCGCCATGGTTGGCACGGTCGCGACATTGTTAAACCCCACGGAGCTGCGAACTTTTTCAAAATCGGCAAAGAAAAACGTGCGGTTCTTCCGTATCGGTCCGCCGATAGAAAATCCTCCCTGGTCACGCCGGCTATCTGGTTTGGGACTGGGTTCGGGGTTAAAAAAGTCGCGAGCGTCCATCTGCGGGCGCTGCAGGAAATACCAGCCACTGCCATGGAAGGCGTTGGTCCCGCTCTTCAGCACCATATTTACGACGGTGCCGCCGTTGTTGCCGAACTCCGCCGAGAAGCTGTTGTTCTGAACTTTGAATTCCTGCACGCCCTCTACTAACGGCTCGTAGTAGACGTTGGAATTTCCTCCCTCACCTTGTTCGGGCGCGCTGATCAGTGCGCCGTCCAGCCGTATCTCCGCAGTCGCGTTGCGTTGTCCGTTGGAAACGAAGTTGGTTCCAGTCGGATAGTTGTCCTGCGTCCCCGAACCGGCTGCCTCGGTCACACCTCCGGCCAGAAAGGTCAGACCGAAGAAGTCGCGGTTGAGCAGAGGGAGTTCCTTCACGTATTCGCCGGTGATGTCCGTGCCCAGCGTCGCATTCTCCGTGTCCAACAGCGGCGCGGCCGTCGTGACTTCGACCTTCTCGCTCACACCGGCTGGAGTCAGAGTGAAATTGAGCGAAGCTTCCTGATCGACGGCAAGCACCACCCCGGTCCGTTCCGCCGTCCGAAATCCCGATAGCTGAGCCTTTACTGAATAGGTGGATGGCCGCAGCCCGGTGAAGTAATATGCGCCCTTGTCGTCGGTGTGAGCGGCATTGGAAATGTTCGTTCCTATGTTCGTGATGGTTACGGTCACATTGGGAACAACCGCTCCCGTGGCATCGGAGACCACACCTCGAAGCTGTGCCCGGTAATTACCCTGCGCCACTACGAAAGGCGCAAAGCTTCCGAACAGGTACGCCGCCAGAATGCAAGAGAGAACTCGCCCAGTCGGTTCCATGAGGATCCTCCGTTTCTTCGCTACGTAGCTAGTGTCCGCTCCGCCGAACCGCCAGTTCGTGGGTGGTTCGCAAAAAACGTCAAAATGGAAAACATCAGAGCTAGCAGTTCTTGAACCATCAGAATGTCCAGTTATCCATCCTGCCCGCGAAAGTACTCCCCGGAGCAGGGACTTTAGTCTTTCAAAGGCAAGGCCCCTCTGCCCGTCGTGTTCCACTGCTGGCGCATAAAGCTGAACAATCCACTGCGGTCTCGAAAGGCTTCGGTCCCCCCTTCTTTCGTCACCGAGTACGCAGCCGCAATGTTGGCGAAAGCCAGGCAGTCTTCCAGTTTGGCCCGGCGCAAGTACAGGTAAATGAAACCTGCATTGAAGGTATCGCCAGCGCCGACGTCGTCCACTAAGTTCACGTCCGGCGGGGCCAGGCTCCACTGTTCATCGCCCATGCGGCAAATGGCAGATCCCGAGCCGCGTTTGACGACGACTATCTTGGAGAGCCCGGCTAACAGATCCATCGCTTGCGAAAGATCCGTCGTCCGCGCGATTTTTTTCGCCTCACGCTCGTTGGGAAAGAACACATCCACATATTTCAGGACTTCGTGCAGGTCCTGTCCCCATCGATCTTCCGGATCATCGTTGGTGTCAAGGGACGTTGTGAGACCCGCCTCCTTCGCCTGCCGGAACAAATCTGGAATTCGCGGCCGCAAAGCACGGTTCAGAAAGAAGGAGGAAAGATGCAGATGACGCGCCCCGCGCACGTAGTCCATGTCGATGTCTGAATACTGCATTTCAAACATGGTGCCCGGATACGTCAACATATATCGATCCTGGTCGTGAGGGAGCACGACAGTGAGCCCTGTGGAGGTCTTGCTGGTTCCTTGCCGTACCTGGCTGATGTCAACACCCACGGTGGAAAGCCGCTCCACCGCCATTTTTCCCAGGGGGTCGCCGCCGATCTTCGATATGAAACCAACTTGCGTACCCAGCACGCGGAGGTTATGGGCAAAGATCGCCGAGGAACTTCCCAACGTGAACGCCAGACCGCTGGCCAACAGTTCTCTGCCGGCCGGCAGGTCTTTGGGCAACCCGTATAGAATCAGATCCAGGTTGAGCTCCCCGACGACGCATACCTCGATCACTGAGTACTCCTTTCGCGTTCCAGAGTGCGAGAGCGCATTCGATCAGTGGTGAATGTTGACATGCTGTACTACTCGGCTGATGGCGCCATTTGGACTTGGATGATCGGGTCGCAAGTTCCACCTCAGCGAAAAGAACAGACCCAGCAGCTGCCCGAACATCACGTCCACCGCCGGGCGGTAGTCATCGCCTATAGCGCTTGCACTGTCCGTCAAGTATTGCTCGGCGAAAGAGTCTTTGCCTGAGATCTCGCCCCCCATAACAACAATCCTGGACCGGACCAGCCGCTTTTTTCCGATCTCCTCGAGCAAATCCCGCTCGTACTGCTGGGTTCGCCGATTGCCCGAAAGAAAACAAACGAACAGCGTGCCTTGATCCAGCGCCGCCACGGGACCATGCCGCAGTCCTAAAACCGACTCGGACATAGTCAAGGTTTTCCCTGCAGTCAGCTCCAGCAGCTTGAGAGCAGATTCCCTCGCCACCGCCCTCAGAGGTCCCGAACCGACAAAGCAAGCCTTGGTGTACGCTTCTTTTGCTAACGCCGCCGCGCAATCCGCAGCGTGGGGCAGAAAATTCTTACCTGCCCGGACCAGTTGCAACAGCACTTCCTCGTATGGAACCAGATTCTCAGCGTGCGCCAGACACTGACCGAAGATCACCATGTTAGAGAAGGAGCTGGTCATGGCCAATCCGCGATCATTCACGTCTTCATCTAAGCAAATACCGAACATTCGCGGGCCGTCCGCGACGCGGATCATTTGACCGTTCGCATTGCACGAGATCACGAGGTGATGAATGTCTGGGTTCTTGCGAGCAGCCTCCAATACCGCAACTCCTTCGGGAGTGTCCCCCGAGCGCGAAAAGTAAATCCAGAGGTATCTCCTCTCGGGAATTATCAAGTCGTCCATGTGCGTCAGCAGATCCGTGCTCGCAACGGCAAGCACTTCGCAGTGCCAGCGCTTGCGAAGCAGATAGGTAAGAGAGTGCCCAACATAGTCAGAGGTCCCGGCGCCGATGAGGAAAACAATTGGCCTGGAACCTGGAGCATCGAGACCAGCGAGCGACAGGAATTCCACTATCTGGGTCCGTTTGCTCTGGAAGAGATCGAACGTGGAGAGCCAGGAATCGGGCTGCTGGGCGATTTCCGCAGGCGTATCAGTCAGCCCGCGAGTGGCTTTCTCGCCTTCCGGCAGAGTCAACAGTTCGGCAAGAGCATTCACCTGCACATCCCTCCTCGATTCGATACACCCGGTACTGCATTGCTTGGGCCCTGCATCGCCGTCACGGCTCATACCAAAACACTCCGCCTTTTTCAATCGCTGGAAGCTTGTAACTGACACTCGTGCCACTAACAGTTCCAGTCAGGGGCTGCACATCTCCAAGAAACGGAAGAAAGAATCCACGCGTATTGGTTTCACCGGAGACTGTGACTTGAACGCCGGTCTGCGGCGTCTGAATCGGATTCACTCCCCCTTGTAACCCAGCGAAGTTCGCAAAAAATACGTGAGGCTTTCCGTCTACCTGGGCGATCGATGTGGCAATCATAGGGGAAGCAGTCACACGAAGCATCGCTTCGGATTTCAGGTTCTGCAGAAATTCGTGCTCTTGATCCGGAGTCGATTCAGCTACGCTCTTTTGCAGCGCCGCGTAGTAATCTCGTCCTGGGCACTCAGGGAACCGGACTACGTTTGCGGCAGCGCCAAGCTGAGTGGCGTCTTCCCCTGTAATCACCAGCGTCTTGTTGCCATTCACGTACTTACGAAGCCACGCTCTTTCGTTTTCGCTTATTACTCGCACATTTGGGAGAATCAACGTGCGTCCCTGGAACTCGGAAAGGGTGCGCGGGGTGACGACCTGAAACTCCAGGTGCTTTTGCATGAGAAGGATGAGAATTCCGCGGTAGGAAGAGATGAATTCGTCCGCGAAATAATTTCGTGTCTTAGGAGAAAAATAAACGCCTATGGGAGAGATCGACGTCCGCGGCCGATAGAAGGTGTCTTCATGGGCCTTGATCCAGGAGAATATTTTCCTCCGCGTCGCGGAGTCGTTCGACCCCGCCATTGAATGTCCGGGCGCATCCCAGAAATTTGAGCCCGCCATGATTTCTGAAACTGCCAGATTCATCATCGCTTCCCGCCGATCAACTTTCTGATCGCCATCCCACGAGTAATTCAATATCCAGGTCGCCCTGCCTCGCGCGAAGGCGCGAAACGAGTGCATTCCCACCTGGTAATTGAACCAATCCAGCGCGGTTCTCGACGATGCCATGTGGTCGCCATTGCCGAACTCGTATTCATGGGCAACGGCATCCACAACTGAGTACAAACTGTAGACATCAGCTCCAACCCGAACGGCCTCTTCCTCAATGCCCGGGTAAATCTCAGGAATCGTCTTGATTGCGGGATTTATGGCCTTTGCGTTCTGGTCGATTTCTTGCATGAAATCGGTGATCGTCTGAATTCTGAAATCGATCCACTTTCGAAAACTGCCATCCGAGAAGTCTCCCAGCTTGAGGTCTTTCTTCGCATCCAGGCCGGTTTCTTTTTGAAAAGCTGCCACGGTGTAGTCATCGAAGCTGGCCCAGGTGTCTTCCCATCCGTCAAAGTGCGTCATCCAATAAGGAATATCCACGTAAATTCCATCGATCCCCGTGCCCGCAATCTGCCTCACCCGCTCCATGTACGTCTTGCGCCAGGCCGGCGCGTAAGGACTGACCCACACATCCTCGTCGCCTTTCTTGATCCAGAAAGCGGAGCCGCCTCCAAAAACCGCCGGTTCGCCCGTAATTTTCCTCTGAAGCCAATCAGGATGTTCCTTAGCCAGCGTGTGCGGAGTCTTGTCGGCGTTGGCCGTGATGCACTCAGTCCCGGCGATGTATACAAATGCCCGGTTTCCCGCCGCGTGCGCCTTCCCGGCAACTTCGCGGATGGCCTCCAACTTTTCTTCAGGATCGACAAAGCTTTCATAACGCCCAGGAATGTCGTTGTCGACTTCGATGCCGAATACGCCGTCTTCCTGCGCACTTCGAACAATCCGCTCTGCATTGTCGCTCCGCAGTCCATATGCCCCAATGCGCACGTAATGGGTCCAATTCTGTTCCGCCGAATCGGGGCCGCCCTGCAGAGGCGGAACCAGCAACAGCAGGGCAATCATCGCGGAAGCGTGCTTTCGTATCATTTCGTTTAATAACTTTTACTTTCGCCACAACTGAGCTGTCAAGTGTAAAATTTCGCTGGCATGGACAAACGGAGCCGATCACGGTAAAAGAGAAATGCAAAGACATACGACGATGCACATCCATCTGAAAGCTAGTCTTGCCGAGTAATCTGTGCTGAACGAAGAGCGACGCCGGAAAATCCTGGAAATCCTGAACCGCGAGGGCCGCGTCTTGGTCGTGGACCTGGCCAAGGAGTTCCGCACATCTCAGGTCACCATCCGGAAGGACTTGGATGTTCTTCAGGCTCACGGCCGCATTTACCGTAGCCACGGCGGCGCTCTGCCAGCCCGAGAGAGCGCGCTGGAAGACCCGACTCTACGCGAAAAAGAGAAGCTGCATCGTAATGAGAAATTGCAGATTGCGACCGCGGCAGCCCGCATGGTGCGAGAAGGCCAGGTGGTGGTCCTTGATTCCGGGACTACAACAACCGCGATTGCGAGGGTGTTGCGCAAATTTCAGAACCTCACAATCATTACCAACGCGGTAAATATTGCCGCCGAACTTTCCGGTTCCTCTCTTGAGGTCATTCTGACCGGCGGAACCTTAAGGAAGAATTCATTCTCGCTGGTCGGACCGATTGCGGAAGAAACACTGCGCCGCCTGAACGCAGACATTCTTTTTCTCGGGGTGGATGGTTTCGACGTGCAACATGGATTGACTACGCCGAATCTGCTGGAGGCCAAAGTCAATCGGGCAATGATGGACGTGGCCAGGGTTGTAGTGGCGGTGTGCGACTCCAGCAAGTTCGGCCGCCGCACCTTGTCTTCGATAGCGCCACCCTCGGGTGTGCACCATCTGATCACCGACCGGGGCGTTCCCAAGGCAGACCTGGCCGCGCTGAAAAAAGCTGGGATTCAGATAACCCTTGTCTAGTAATCCTTGTCTAATTTCACCCGTGCAATCTACTTTGTGCTTGCAAGCGCTGCCGGGCGAAATTGCCGGAACATCCTCTCCGCATTCTTGTGGTAGATCTTTTCCAGAACTGAATCGGGAAGTTCCATGCCATAAATTTTCCAACGGCCTTGCCCTGGGTAGCCCCAGTAGTCAAAGGATTCGTCTCCGGTTTCCAGCCACCGAAAGTGGTTGCGGTACATGGCTTCGTCCATGCCGTTATCGGTGCCAAACATGATCCGGTCCTGATACTTGATAAAGAACTCGCGGGCGCGACGCGGCTGACGGCCCAGCTCGGCTTCGCGAGCCCCGAACTCGACCATAACATTTGGAAGTGAGTCCAGCAGATGAGAAACATAGTCGAGATTCTCCGGCCAGTTCGCCATGTGCAGCGCAACAAACGTTGTGTGCGGATGCTTTGCAAACATCCGGTCGCGCGCTGCGAGAATCGATTCCTTGGTCGGAAACTGTGGCCCGTAGAAGCTCCAGTCCGGGTGTTCCGTCAGTTCTTCATACCGCTCATTGGTGTTGTCCACTGGATGAAAGAACGATTCGGGATCGGTGGTGTGAATGGAGACAGGAATGCCCAGTCGTCCGCACTCCTCCCAGATGGGATCGAGGCGCGGGTCGTCGACCGCGATCAGCTTCCCGGACTTGTCGCGCACGCCTAGACCCAGATCCTTTAACTGCTTCAGGCCGCGCGCGCCGCGCGCCACGGCATCATCGAGCTGCGCCACCATCTCCTGACTGAAGTTTGGGTCGTCAATTTTGCTCCAGTCGATCTGGCTGAAGACCATAAAGCGTCCCGGATACGGCTTGACCATCTCGTCAATCACCGATTGCAATTCGTCGCCCCACATGCCGGTCAGGATTACCACCGTCCTGACGTTGGTCTTGTCCATGATCTCCACCACGCGCTCGGGCGGCATGTGATCGTCGATTCGCATAGCGTCGTTCACGTGATTGTGAACATCGATCACGTAGTACTTGGCTCTGTCCACGTTGTGCGCTGATGCGTGCAGCATCGAAACCGGGTGGAAGTCCTTCAACAGGAGTGTTTTCTTTTCGTCGGCATCGGAGGCGGATTTGTAGCTGATCTGCCCCGGTGACTGGTCCCTCTGTGGCGGCGCGTTCTGTGCGGCGGGCCACGTCAAGATGGCCAGAAATGCGCAACCTGACCAACTCGGTCTGATGAACATTGCGCCTGATCTCCTTAAATCTTCTGCAATTTTTCCCGACAACCTCAAGAAAGCGAAAGTAATCTTTCGCAATATACTTAGGGTTCTATCTTTCGGCAAGCGGTTGTTTGACGAGGACTCAACAACGCACGCATGCAAGCTCTACGAATCGAACGACCGTTAAGCTTGAATGAAAAGACAGCAAGCCGCCAGCATTTGCTCCAATCCATCTGGACGAGTGGTCGGCCCGGAAGCCATCCGTAAACGGGCTTGCTCAGCGAAGACAAATCAACCCACTTCGCGAATCATCGGTTTGTTATCGCATTGCGCTCGCCCGATAGAGTCTTTGAAACCGGACCGCCTCCCGCGTTTATCTTTCCAATTCCGCGGTCCAGTCTGAAACCAGCACCAGTGGCTCGGACTCGCTGGTCAGAGGAAAAGCGACCAGAATGCGCCGACCGTCTGGGCTGACGTCATACGGAGCGAAATAAGGAGCGACGTAACGCACTCCAAACAGAGTCTGTGAGCGGCCCGCGGCAAAATTCTCTTTGCCCGGAATGGTTTCCACCGCGTGCAACTGCCCGTCAAATCCGATATAAAAAATCTCTTTCCCGTCTCCACGCCACACCGGGAAAGTTCCGCCCTCAGTCGACACCTGCCAGCGCCCGCGTCCGCCGGGAAAGCTCGTGACATAGGTTTCTTCCCGCCCCGAATCCCGCAGGCTGTACGCCAGCCAACGTCCATCGGGAGACAGGCGCGAGTAGGTCACCGTTCCTTCCGCCGACTCCGGCTTGACCACCACAAAGGGCTTGCGGTCGCCCGTCAGCGGCATCGCCCACACCGATGTTCCGTCCGGTCCGTTCTGCTTCTGGTAGACCAGATACTGCCCATCTGCGGATATCTGGGGCCACATTAGGGTCATGGGACTGCCAGGGTCATCCCCCAAGAGCAGCTCGTCCTGGCCGCCGCCACTCGCCAGCCGGGCATGCAGGGTCGAACCCGACTGGATTCTCGATCCATTCTGCACCATGAACACGACCTTCTGTCCGTCCGGCGACCACGCGGGTTCGAGGTGAGTCACCGGATCGAAAGTCAGCCGCGTTTTTGTTCCCCGCTCCAAATCGAAAACCCAAATATCAATCAGCGGATCTCCGATCGCCACCACCAGTCGCTTGCCATCAGGAGACAGCCTCATCCCCTTATAGGCCGTATGTTCGCCGACAGTGCCCAGCGACTTCCCGCTACGATCCGTCCAGATCAGACCATAGTCGGCCGCGATGCCGGAAGATCCCGGTTCGTAGACGAACAGGCCATCGTCGGTCGCCGTGAACGTCGTATGCCAGGTTCCGCTGTCATATTGCACATCGTCGGCCACAATCTGCTGCTCGCCCGATAGCGTGCCGCTTGCCGGATCGAACTTCTGTGCCATCACCGCATGCTGTTGATGAAACAGCAAATATCCCGCCGCATACTGAGCCTGCGAATCGTTGGCCAGCACAAGCTTGCTGCGGTCGTCATCGAGAGACGCGAGGTAGATGCCGTTTTGCTCCGAACTTACACCGGCATGGTTGGTCGCCAGAAACATGAAGTGCCGGCCATCCGGAAGGAACATCGGCCAGCGATGCGTCGAGTGCCTGGTGGGGTCGATCTTCGTGGCCTGCGCTGGGACGTTAGCGCCTGTAGCATTTACTCTCATCAGTGAGCCGCGATAGTCCGGGGCGTAAACGATCACGTTGTCCTTGCCCCAGGCGCCTCCGCGAGCATTCGCCGCATCCGCCAGCGCGATCACCGGGCCGCCGCCTGCCGGAATCTTGCTGAGTTTGCCCGCACTGAAGAAGCCTATAAACCGGCTATCCGGCGACCAGAATGGGCAGTACCCTCCCTCCGTCCCCGCAAGCTTCTGGACGACCCCCTCAAGGTTCCGGACCCAGAGCACGTTTTGCTCTTTCGCGGAATGCGCGGCGAAGACCAGTCGCGTACCGTCGGGAGACAGCGCCGGCGGACCTGAGAAATCGCCTATCAGATCGTACGTGGCGTTCGCCGGAGGCAGCAGAGATGCGCGCAGCACGTGTCTCTGCGGCCGCGACAGCAAAGCCCACAGGCACGCCGCCAGAAGCACCATCACCGCCGCACCCCACACCGCCCGCTCCCGCCATCTTCGCGATGGGGGGCGCAGCGCCGGCGCTCCTGTCTGCGATCCCGAACCGGCGATCCAGCGCAACTCGCGAACAATGTCAGCGGCGCTCTGCCACCTGGAATCGGGATCCTTCGCCAGGCACCCCTGCACCACGTGCTGCAGACCCGAAGGCGTCATGGGCTGAATGGTCGTGATCGGCTCCGGTTCTTTTTCCAAGATCGCGGCCGCGACCGACACCATGGTCTTGCCTTCAAACGCCCGCTTCCCCGTCGCCATCTCATAGAGCACCGCGCCCAGACTGAAAATGTCGCTGCGCGCGTCCGTTTCTTTGCCTTCCACCTGCTCCGGCGACATGTACTGGAACGTCCCGACAATCGTTCCCTGCGCCGTCAGCGGAGTTGCATTGTGGCTGGTCAGGGTCGCCGTCAACTCTGACGTTTGCGGATTTCGCGGGGTCATCCCCTTCGCCAGCCCGAAGTCCATCAGCTTGGCGCCCGCCTTGGTCAGCATCACGTTGCCCGGCTTCAGGTCGCGATGCGCCACGCCACAGCGGTGCGCTGCCTGCAACCCCTCCGCGATCTCGGCGCCGCAACGCAACACCTGCTCCAGAGGCAGCGGCCCGCGCCGCAGCCGCTCGGCCAGGGATTCCCCCTCCAGAAGCTCCATCACCAAATAGCTGACGCCATCCTGCGAACCGACATCGTAGAGATGGCAAATGTGCGGATGATTCAGGGACGAGACCGCCCGCGCTTCGCGATCGAAACGCTCGCGCGCCTCCGCCTGGTCCGAGAGACGGGACGGCAGTACCTTGATGGCGACACTGCGGTCCAGCCGCGTATCGCGGGCGCGATACACCTCACCCATGCCGCCCGCGCCCAGCGGAGATTGGATCTCATACGGCCCGAGTTTCGTGCCAGAGGTTAGCGCCATGCGTGCGCGCAATTATAGCCTGCGCAGCACGTTGCAGAGGATTCCAACGATTCCGGGTGAACGGCCGGCCACCCGGGAGCTATCCATAAACGGGCTTCGCAGAACTCTGGGATGGGTTGGCACTCTACGGCACCCCGCTTCCCCAAGCCGACTTCGGGCCCAGAATAATTTCCGGTTAGCCCGTGACTCGGGAAGTATTCAGAAGTGCTACCGCGTAGGGCCGTCATCGGTCAGATGGAATGCTCTGAAGCTCGATGGAGAAAACAAGAGTATTCCGCTTCCCTTCGCGTACCGTTAAATCATGATCTTGAAAACGATTCGTTTGGTTACGGAGCCGTTGTTTGTTTTGTGGCCTTGTACTATTGCTGGTAACGCAAACGATGAGTATTAAAGGGCAAACGACGCCCCTCCTATGTTCTGATTACGTTGGCACCTACGCCGACGCCCCCGGACGCACGGTTGGAATCGTAGCTGGCGACGAGATCAGGCGGGCCCTCGCAGGTGCATCGCCGGACCAGTCATACGGTACGAGGCGTTCCGTTACAGCCACGGACCGCGCTGCTATTCAGAGCTATCGTTCCGGCCGCAAACCGCCGATCTTCTCGACGACAATCGCCAACCCTGCCGAGCGCCAGGCGGATTGGGATGTGATGGTGGATGACAACAAGAAGGGGGATTTCCTGTCCTGCCGGCCATGGCCAACGATCGGGACCTGGTCTTGCCGTCTTTCGAGCGCACCATCCGGCCGATAAAACCACCCGGGAATCAGGGTTCCGTCGGCGTCGAACTCGACTGTCGTGACGATCGAATCTTGCCAAATTCGGCACTACTTCATCGGCGAAAAATCCGTCGGATGCATGTACGTCGAGTCCTCTTTCTCCACCAGCTTGTTCGCCTGTTCGGATTTGATCACCTCTTGAAACTCCGGGTCCGCCACAAACGCGGCCCAGTTCTTGTTCGCTTCCTCCCGGCTGGAATATGCCAGGATATCGACGAACGTATTGTCCCAAGCGGGAGCACGCTCGGGTATCCAGTAACCCACAACTTTCAGACCGTGTTTGGCGAGTAGCTTGGAAGTCGTGTCGCGAAACCGCGACTCCAGCGCCGGCAGTTTGCCCGGCACCGCATGATAAACGCGCAGCTCGAAGACGCGATTGCTATCGGCCCTCACCTGGTTTATGTGCGCCAGGCGGGCAGTAATGAGCGATCCAGCGGCAAAGGAAACCAAGGCGATAGCGCAAACAGTCCATCCTTTAGATTTCCAGCCTTTGAATTTGCAGCAGTTGAGTGTCAATGGAAGTCTCCTTAGTTTATCACCGCAAAGTATTGAGTCGATGCCCGACGAGTTCATGCCTTCCGAAGGACAATCATCGGGTTCACGCCGGTTGTGCTTCCCAAGGATCGAAGGTTCCAACATTCCAAACGTGTCCCTCGGGATCGCTGCAGGAGAATGCTTTACCGCCATAGTCTTTCTCTTCAAGATCGATCACCATCTTGGCGCCGGCAATCTTGGCACTGGCATAGATCGCATCTATGTCGGATACGACAAGATAGGGAGTTTGTGTCTCTGCTCCACCGATCTCATCCGGTTGCTTCAGCAGCTTCGACAGCGGCGTCCCACTAATAACCGAGCCGACCATGATCATGCCGTTGCCAAAAGTCAGCTGGGAATGCATCACTACGCCGTCAGGACCAGCATAGACCGCCTGCTTCTCAAACCCGAACGCCCGGCACAGCCATTCGATCATGCCCATGGCGTTTCGATAGCGGAGCCCTGGGATTACGGTTGATTTGCAGTTCTTCGCTAAGGTGGTCATGTCCGTCATTCTGTCACCGAAGGCGCCGTTATGCTTGGAAAATTCGGAACTAAGGAATGGGTACGTGATTTTGCCAGGGTCCGCGGCGTGCGGAATAAGTGGTGGGGTTGATACCGGAAAACGCACGGAAATCATTGGCAAAATGCGATTGGTCGTAGTATCCACAGCGGAGTGCCAACTCCGCCCAAGGCACGTCCACCCCATGGTGCAGAGCTCGCACGGCAGTCTGAAAGCGGCGTATGCGGCACCACATTTTGGGGCTCATACCGACCTGTTCTCGAAACACCTGTGAGAGTCGCCGCTCGCTTACTCCTACGGATCGGGCGCATTCGGCAACGTAGAAACCTTCTTTCTGGAAGAGTTGCAACGCCTGATCGACCAGTTCAGAACGCCGTGTGCCCGGATGAAGATGCAGACGTCCGGTCAGGAAAACTTCCAGGGTCTTCAACTTCTCGACCGGTGTCGGAACCTCGCACAGCCTGTCCGTGAGAGACGTGCCAGCCCAGACCTCTTCCAAACCGATCGAGCGCTCAAAAAACAGGTCGGCGCGCTCGCCGAACAGCCCGGCAAAACCTCCAGGCTGGATCAAAATCCCGACAAGCTCTTCCATGTCCGCCGTATCCACTACCCCATATCCTGCTCGCGTACCTACGACGATGGCTCGTGGAAGGCGCCTGTTTGCCTTTCCATCCTCTCCGCAGTCGGTGAGATAGCTGCGGGACAAATTGAGGATGATCTGCATGCAGCCATTGGGCAAAACGCGTTCGCGGCGATGGACAAACCGGGGCGCTCGGCAGTACCACAGGGATCGAATCCATGAACCAAGGTGGGGAGTTGGAGGTTCTTCCAGATAGAACATCGGTTCGCTCGTTGTGAGGGCAGACAAAACCTGGTAACACGCTCATGGTACCACTCGTGTCGCTCTGATGAGGAGTTGGAATCTCGGATTGGGTGCCGCTTGCTCTTCTAGACCGTCTTCTGGGAAGTTGCCAAGGCACATCACGCAGGGGCGCAGAGGAGGATCCGACCGATTCCGGTCGAGTAGTCGGCAAGCCGCAAGTAATGGCCCGCACCATCTCCTGGAAATTACTTCCGCATTGCCCGTTTCTCGGGACTTGGGTAACGTTTCCAAACAAAGACGCTACATAGACCGCTCGTACCATTGATGTTCGTGTGCCTCGCGCCCACCATTGAGACATAGGACTGAGGTGACTGTAATCAACGGAAGAGAATAGCTAAGACCATGTCGGCAGCCGGTCTCTGAGACCAGTCGAAGGGCGGCCTGGCGATCATCGGGCAACCAAGGCGCTGTGGTCGAGCCGCTTCGACTCTCGAAATCATTAGCAATCTGACTGCCTGCTAACCCGGCAGTCCGGGGTACACGAGAATCTCTCACTAAGACGCTCTACGAAGCAGGGATTCGAGCGAATTTTCTTGCATGGGTGCTCACGCTTTCCATTCGAATGGAACCCCCGCCCACAAGGCAAAATACACTGCGTTCTTGAATGGATTCATTACGCTTGGGGAATCGCCCATGCGAACACTACGCCGCCGCTGCTGGTCACCAGGTATTGGCGGCCGTCGAGCTCATAGGTGATCGGAGAACTCACGATATGCGAGCCTGAGCCCGCGTGCCAAAGCGTTTTGCCGTCGCTCGAATCCAGCGCCAGGAAGTTGCCCTGCGCGTCGCCGGTGAAGGTGATCCCCGAGTCCGTCGTCAACACGCCCGCGCCCGATCCTTCGGGACCAACTTCATGGCTCCAACGGATCTTGCCGGTTTGGTAATCGATCGCCTCAATCACACCCTTGCCCCAAACGCCGTAATCCGCACCCGCCCAACCGTAGACGCCGTCGGCCGGCTTGGCAAAGTAGATGCCGTAGCTGGGATGGGCGTCTACGATGAACAATCCGTTCCTGGTGTCGAAGCTGGGGGAACGGTAGTTGGTCATACCGCCCTCGTCGGGCGCAATTAGGCGTCCATCGGGCGCCGGTTCCTTGGCGGGATTTGGAATCGGACGGCCCTGCTCATCGACTCCAAGCGACCAGTTAACAGGCCCGAAAGGAGCGGTCAAAAGGCTCTTCCCGTTGGTGCGGTCGAGAACAAAGAAGTAGCCGTTGCGCGAGGTCTGCATCAGCATCTTCTTCGGCTCACCGTGGAAGTCTGCGTCCACCAGCACTGGAGTCTCGACGGCATCCCAGTCGTGCGTATCGTGCGGCGAGACCTGGAAGGACCACACCATCTTACCGGTATCAGGATTTATGGCGACGATGCTGCACGTGTAGAGATTATCGCCCGGCCGCGTCGAGCCTTTCAGGACGGGAGTCGGGTTCCCGGTTCCCCAGTAGACGAGATTGAGATCGGGATCATAAGTTCCGGTCATCCACGTCATTCCTCCAGTCGTTTGGTTAGGGGTTCCAGCCGGAGGAGTGGAATTCCATTGCCATTGCGTCGCACCCGTCTCCGGATCGATCGACCGGATATACCCGGTCAGGTTGTCAAAATCCCCGGAAACACCAATGAGCACGCGGTTCCCGACGATGAGGGGCGCCATGCTGGTCCAATAACCCTTCGTGGCATCTGCAACCTGTAGGTTCCAGCGCACGGTTCCATCTTTCGCATTGAGGGATACAAGGTGTGCATCGGGAGTCACAAAGAAAAGATATCCCTTGTACATAGCCACTCCGCGATGCCCGATGTGTTCCCCTTGACTACGCGGGTAGATGTAATGCCAGATCTGGTGGCCGGACCGTGCATCGACCGCCCAAATGTTTTCCGGAACGGTAAAGTACAAAATGCCATCGACCAGCAGGGGCGAGGACTTGATCTGCGCAATCTGGTCTGTCTGGAAGGCCCAGGCAAGTGCCAGATTCTTCACGTTCTGCGGCGCGATCTGGGTGAGCGAACTGTGACGTCTGCCGGAATAGTCGCCGTGATACCCTGGCCAACTGTCGGCCGGAGGATGTAGAAGCATTTGCTCATCCGCCCCTTGCGCCAGCATCATGCCGGGAGTTGCGATCGCGATCATCACCAATGCGCTCACGGCAAGAAGAAGTGCAGCCTTCAGAAAATTCATATCGATTGGAGACCTCTCAAACTTAAGGAGCGCCTAGCGCAAAGTTTGCAAATACGCCATCAGGTTGTGGATGTCGGCATCGGTGTATTTACTCAACAGCTCAACGTGGGCATTCACTGGAGCGTCGATCTTGTACTGCACATCGCCGGTCCGCCAAGATCGATATGCACCCGTAGAATCAATGAGCCCAACCGTAAACTCATCAAGATATTCCAGGGTACCAGTGATGGTTTGACCGGAAGCAAGCGTTACCGTGACCTTGGATTTCGCGTGTTTGGGATACAGCATCTGCTCCTCGAGTTCGAGACCCTGGTAACGCGATGCGATCCCCGCAAGGTCGACGGTTGGCGAATGGCAGGTTGCGCATCCCCCCGCACCGTCGAAGTACTGCTTGCCAGCCTCGACGTTCCCGGTTTGGAGATCGGAGGCATCGACTCCCTTACGTCCACCTTTTCTCCTGAGAGCAGTATTCTGTTGGGTGTGGATAAAGGCCACCAGTCCGGCAATCTGCTGCTCTGAAAAATCAAAGCTGCGCATGCCCTTCGCAGGGCGTCCATTGCGCACAACGGGGCCGATCTTGTCTCCGCCCACATCCTGGGTCACCAGCTTGGATCTCGTGAGATCAGGCCCGCTCTCTCCGCCGGCAGCGTCGCGGCCATGACAAAAGGAGCAATTTTGCCGGAAGAGGGAGCCCCCGCTCTGGACCAGAGCGGGTGGGTATGCTTCAGGCACAGCCGCACCGCTTTGTTTGACTCTGCTGGGGGCTGGCGAGCTGTGAGTGGACGTTTGTGCCGCGGAAACGGCTGGGCTTATGAGCAGCGGAGCCGCAAACAATAGACTCCAGCGCAAGGCCGAACGAAGAAAATTCATTCCGTAAGATATGCCTCCACTTCAGCGTTCATCTTCAGCGTTCATCGCGGGACGGTTGCGGCTGCGGATGAGAAGCCGTACTGCCTTCCGTCATGCCCAGCACCCACTTGATGGCTTCAAAATACATCTTGCGGATGTCGGGGTCCTTCCAGGATTCCTCCGTGTGGCCGAGGGTCGAATAAAAAACGCGCCCTTTGCCGTACATCTTGTCCCACGCTACCGCGAAATCATGATCCGTCCTGTGGACGCGCGGGTTGTTTTCATAGTTGAGTTTCGTAGGGTCGAGACTGAGCAGGACGTTGACCTTATCGCGCGACCACTCCTTGGGCTGATAGATCTCGTCATACTTAACGAACGCTCTGGGAAAGTGACGGACCGCCGGGAAACTCGGGTCTTCATTGACAATCGGCGCGTTGAACGTGGACCAGGGATGCTGGTCGAACCAGCCGCCGATCATCTCGCCGTATTCCGGCCATTTGTAATTGGTGTCGAGGGCAGCGTGAACGCCCACAAAGCCCTTTCCATCGTCCTTGATGAAAGACAACATATCTTTTTTCTGGCTGTCGTCGAGATCAAGCTCGCCGGTCGTGCTCACGAACACAATGGCATCGAAGTAGTCGAGGTTCTTCGCGTTTTTGTCCATTTTCTTCTTCGTGATCGGCCCGACATCGGTGCGCAGCATCGCGTCCCATAGTCCACTTTCGCGCCCCATTTCGTAAATCGCGACCATGCCGTCCGAAATCGACTCATGCTCCCATCCCTTGGTCTGACCAACAACCAGAATGTGCTTGAGATGGATTTGCTTGGCGTGCGGCGGGGGTGGGACCGAAGAATCCACGGCCGCCTGATTCTGGGCAAGCGAGGAGCCTGCTAAGATCGGCAAAGACAGAAAAAGAAATAGAGCAATTCGAGTGTGGCGCAAGCGATCTCCCTCAAAAGCATATAAGGTAACATAAGGCAACTGCGATAGAATGACCCGTTTCGTACAAGGATAATATTCCGAGGAGATAGAAAGCGTTTATGCGCGTTGGAGTCTTTACTCCCCTGCTGTCGCAACTTCCGCTGGCTGCGGTTCTTAAGAAACTAGCGGCGCTGCAAATCAATACCGTCGAGCTCGCTACGGGAAACTATCCGGGCGATGCGCACTGCAAACTCTCGATGCTCGAAGATGCCGCCGCCCTCGCCGAGTTTCAGAAGGTTCTGGACCACGGCGTGACGATCAGCGCGTTGAGTTGTCATGGGAACGCGCTGCATCCCGATAAAGCCCGCGCGAAGCAGGATCGCGAGGTGAGCCGCAAGACCATCCTGCTTGCCGAAAAGCTCGGGATCTCGGTGGTGGTCGACTTCTCGGGATGCCCCGGCGATTCGCCCCACGCCACCGCCCCAAATTGGGTCACCTGTCCCTGGCCTCCCGACTACCTCAAGGTGCTCGACTGGCAGTGGAGCGAAGTGGTCACGCCCTACTGGATCGAGCATGCAAAATTCGCCGCCGACCACGGCGTGAAGATCGCCATCGAAATGCATCCCGGGTTCGTAGTCTATAGCCCGGAGACGATGCTCAGGCTGCGCTCCGTCGCCGGACCGAGCGTCGGTTGCAACTTTGATCCCAGCCATCTTTTCTGGCAGAGCATCGATCCCATCGCTGCTGTCCGCGTACTGGAAGGCGCAATCTTCCATGTCCATGCCAAAGACACGCAGCTTTACTCCATTAATCTGCCGCGCACCGGCGTTCTTGACACCAAGCCATACACCGATGAGCGCAACCGTAGTTGGATCTTCCGCACCTGCGGCTACGGCCACGGCGCTGAGTGGTGGAGCGAGTTTGTCTCGACGCTGCGCATGTTTGGCTACGATTCCGTGCTCTCCATCGAGCACGAAGACAGTCTGCTCTCGCCGGAAGAAGGCCTCACCAAGGCTGCCAACTTCCTCAACAGCATCGTCATTCGTGAGCAACCTACCGCCGCTTGGTGGACCTAACGCGCAGGGCTTGAGAAAAAGCGGCAAGAAACCAGCAGAGAAACAAGATGAAACCGATCAAAACGGCAATCTTCGGCACCGGCTTCATGGGTCGTGTGCATCTGGAAGCGGTGCGGCGGGTGGAATCCGTGGAAGCGGCGGCAATCGCGGGCAGAAACCTCGAGGCGACGCGGCGCCTGGGCGCGGGCTTCTCCATCCCCGCGATTACGGCCGACTACCGCACGATCCTAGGCGATCCGGCGATCGACGCCGTCCACATTTGCACGCCCAATGCACAGCACTTCCCCATGGCCAAGGATGCGCTCCAAGCGGGCAAGCATGTGCTCTGCGAAAAGCCGCTGGCTACCAGCGTTGAGGAGGGTGAAGAACTCGTCGCTTTAGCCGCTCGGCAAGGAGTGCGCAACTGCGTCTGTCACAACTTGCGCTATTACCCCATGGTCCAGCAAATGCGCCGCATGTGCGAGGCCGGGGACCTGGGTGAAATTCTCGTCGTCCAGGGTACATATTCCCAGGATTGGCTTCTGTACGACACGGACTGGAACTGGCGCGTCGATGCCGAGGCCGGCGGCCCTTCGCGTTGCATGGCCGATATCGGCTCGCACTGGTTTGATATGGCGGAGCACGTGACCGGGCTGCGCGTGACCTCGCTCTGTGCCGATCTGCAGACGTTCCACCCAACGCGGAAGAAGCCGAAGCGCTCGGTTGAAACCTTTGCCAATAAGTTGCTCGGCCCGGACGACTATATTGAAACAGCCGTGGATACGGAAGACTTCGGCGCCGTGATCTTTCGTATGGGCGGGCGCACGCGCGGCAGCGTCACTGCCAGCCAGGTCTCCGCCGGACGCAAGAACCGGCTCAGCATTGAGATCTACGGCACACGATCTTCCGTGGCCTGGGATCAAGAGCGGCCCGACGAACTCTGGGCAGGCCACCGCGATGCCGGCAATCAGATATTCGTTAAGGATCCATCTCTGCTGAAGCCTGCGGCGCGGAGCTACGCGGACCTTCCAGGCGGCCACAGTGAAGGCTACGACGACACATTCAAGCAAGTCTTCCGGCGATTCTATGCCTCAAGTGGCACGCCCGGCGGAACACCCGAGTATCCCCAGTTCGTCGATGGACTGCGGCAACTCACCATCCTCAACGCCGCGCTGCAGAGCCATCGGACACGGAGTTGGGTCGATGTTCCGGCGCTTGAAACCGGCAAGTGAAAAGGAGCGGGTGTTAATTGACGACCTCCCTCGCCGTTCCAAGAGAATGGAGATGGTTCAAACGAAGCAGTACGGAGAGGTGTCACTGCCGTTGCGCAAACAAGAAGGCGGTCTCGAAACTTGAGACCGCCCTGCCAGTGTCCGCTGGCCCGGGTTAAGACCGCATGGCTAGAAGGTCATCTTCACGGTCAACTGGATCAACCGCGGCGAAGCATCTCCGCCTAGGAACGATCCCAAGATGCTGGTCGGCGTGTTCACCGTATCCAGGATATGACCGAAGTTCCCGCTGTTGATGTCGTTCACCGGGCCCTCGAAGTCAGGGTGATTCAACAGGTTGAAGAATTGCGCGCCAATTCCAACTTTCGCCGTCTCCCAGTGCGGCACCTGGGTGTACTTCATGATCGTCACGTCGGTGTCAAAGTAGTGGGGCCCGGAAAACTGATTCCGGCGTTGAGTCTGGGTTCCGGTGTTCAGCTGTGCCTGGCCGGTCCCGAAAGGCAAGCCTGTACTCGGGTCGATAATCTGGCCAGCCACGACATCGGGAAAGAGTGAGGACGAAAGGCAAGGCCCTGACGTGGTACTGCTTGGACTGCTGCAGGACGGCGTCGACGCGGGCCCAGAGAAGCCCTGCGCGTTCGTGTTCGTCGTATTGGTGAAGCTTTTCTCGACATTCTTCACGTTTACCGTGAGACCTGGCAGAACCGCGCCGCTGGGATCGGTCACAGTTCCGCTGATAGCGCCGTTGGTCGTGCTCTGCGCCAGCAGCACGCCAGGCAGCAACAGGGACACCACCGCTATCAGTATGAGTAACCTAGTCGATGCATTAAATCGCATCGTTTTATCTCCACTTAGTGAAATTGTTCTTCTCGAAATCATCGGCTTTCTCTCCGCGAGACACTGATTTTCGACCTGTCCCTTGACACCCTAATGATAGCAATTGGCAAGCCAGAACGCGGTCGTCGAGTTTTCAATCGGTTACATCGAACACCGGATCTGCAGTTATGAAATGTCGGAGGCCAGTTGGACAGTGCTCACAGCGTATGTCCTGCGCCTCAGATTGCTTGCAGTTAAGACTGGCCTAGCAATTGGTCGGAGTACATCAAACGGGAGAGGGGGTTTCCCAAAGTCCAGATTTCCGGAGATTCTGGGAAGCCGTAGGTTGGCGAAAGAGTCGTTCCGAATCCAAACGCGTTCGTCGCGAGAGGCTATCGGACTTCGTCGAGTAAGCTCTCTGCTGCCCGGGCAAGAGTGAATGGTTACAAGTGCACGGTCTCGTATAAGTATCAGTAATGCAGATGCAGATAGCTGCTACTCGGCAACAAAACCGTCCGTGCCGATCCACGACTGCGCGAGGAGTCGCAGATTCTTCTTGTAAGTGCGGGTGACCGTGTACTCCCTTCCTCCCTTCACGCGGAGTACATACTCGCCTGCGGGCCGTGGCTGAATTTCTTCAACCAAGGCTGCGTTCACCCGGAGAAAGACACTTGTGTCTACAGATCGGAGCTTGCAGTCCGGTTTGTGTGGTCGGTCGAAGGGCGAAGCCTTGGCGATTTTCGACGACGAAGCCGCTCCATTTACGGCCCGTCTACTCTCAAAAGAGTTAGCAGTCTGACTGCCCGTTAACCATGCCCTCTGAAATCACGAATGAACTAAACCGCCCTCATTGCCTAGCCTAACAGCGGTGTGCAAACGGAACTTGCAACTTCCGGATGGTCGCGACTCATCGGAAGTGATTGCCGAACGTAATCCTACGAAGGCGACTGAAAGTCAACTCCGGATTCGCAAACCATTCGGTTTGTGATCTCCCGGCATTCGCCTGATCAATTCTTGAAAATCGGACTGCTCATCAAGGTTCGAGAGAAAAGGTGAGATGAAGCGGATCGGCTGGCTCACCACTGCGTTCCCGCGGTCCGGTTTCTCTAGGAATTATCGCGGAATACGGGCACTTTTCGCATATTTCACGGCAACAAGGGCAGAGTGTCTCTGCAGTCCAGACTGCGTGGCGGAGGGAGAGGGATTCGAACCCCCGGTACGGTTTCCCGCACAGTGGTTTTCAAGACCACCCGTTTCAACCACTCACGCATCCCTCCGCAGTTTGGGGTGAAGCGGTGTTGCGCTAGTTTACACTTGCGTTAGTTTACAACAGTCGTGCTCACATCCCGCGCCGGCGATATTGCCTCGATTCTAGGCGCGTTGGCCTACCAGTTTGATGCACTCTTCGAGAACTTTCACGGCAACGTCGGCCTGATCTTTGGTCACCACGAGCGGCGGACAGAGCCGGATCGAACTCGGACCGCAGCCCAGGAACAGGACTCCGCGTTCGAAAGCCATCTCGACGATACGGTCGCGCTCCGCGTTGCCATATTCCTTTGTGACTTTGTCTTTGACGATATCGATGCCGATCATCAACCCGCGCCCGCGAACGTCACCGACCAGTTTGAGTTTCGAGAGCCAGTCGGCCATACGCTTCAACATGTGATTGCCGACGCTTGTGGCGTTCTCTCGCAGATCTTCTTTCTCTATGACGTCGAGAGTTGCCAGGGCCGCTGCGACGCAGACCGGGTTGCCGCCAAAAGTTGAAGCGTGCGAGCCGGGAATCCAATCCATAATTTCAGCGCGGGTAAGCGTGATACCCAGAGGCATGCCCGAAGCAATGCCTTTGGCGATACAAATCATGTCGGGTTCAACGCCTGTGTGCTCGGCGGCCCACCATTTGCCGGTACGCGCGACTCCGCTCTGCACTTCGTCGAGCACCAGCAGGATGCCGTGGCGGTCACAGATGCGGCGCAATTCCTGCATGAAGATGGTGGGAGCGACCACATATCCGCCTTCGCCCTGCACTGGCTCGACGAAAATGGCGGCAACCTCCTCTGGGGGCAGCGTGGTCTTGAAAAGCTTTTCTTCGATGAAGCGGGCGCAGCCGAGCGCGAAGCTGTCAGCCTCCTGCGGACCTCCGGAGCAGCCGCGATAGACATCGGGATACCGCACGTGGGTGACACCGGGCATGAGCGGCGCAAAGCGGCGGCGCTGCTGCGGCTTCGAGGCAGTGAGCGAAAGCGCTCCCATGGTGCGTCCGTGAAACGCTCCGTAGAAAGCAATGATGTTCGGCCGCTTGGTGTGATAGCGCGCCAGCTTCAGCGCGCACTCAATCGCCTCGGCGCCGGAGTTGCCGTAGTAAACCTTGTGCGGACCAGGCATGGGTGCGATCTTTGAAAGCCGCGCTGCCAGTTCCACCATGTTTTCGTAGTAAAAATCCGTGCCCGACATGTGGATCAGCTCGCCGGCCTGTTTCTGAATGGCGGCGACCACGGCAGGATGACAATGGCCGGTGGAAGTCACGGCGATGCCAGCCGAGAAATCATAGAATTCATTGCCGTCCACATCGGTGACGACGATGCCGCGCCCGCTCTTGGCCACCAGCGGATAGGAGCGCGTGTAAGACGGCGAAATCAATTTCGCGTCGGCTTCGAGCACGCGCCTGGCGTTGGGGCCGGGAAGCGCAGTCTTGATCTTCGGACCGGCCTTTATTTCAGGAGCGGCGGCCGTCATCGCAGTATGGGTGGTCATCGTCTTCGTAGTCATGGGATTCCTCCGAAAGGCAGTTGGCCAGTGGTTTGTGGCCAGTTGTCGATAAATGGCACTTCGGAACGCGTGGCTCTGGTTCAACCACATGCAGAACCGAGACAATCAGGCGGAGGATGAGTTAATCGCTACCGAAGAGGCTGGGGCGCAGACGCGTAGGCAGATTGGCCCGATAACGCCTTGGACACACCAAGCAGTGCAGCCAGCACTCGGGCAAATGCGAATTGGGACGGTTGCGCAGCATCGTTAAACATCGTCTTCGTTATGATTATAGCGTGATGCGGCTTGCGGCGTAACCCCATTTTTCTGACCGAACCACGGTGAAAAGCGGTAACCCGCTTGGGCTTTGACTTCCACGCAGACTCGGCCTAGCATTACGTGAATTCTCGCGCGGAGACCTCGCTAACTTGATCGATAAGACCGTTTCGCATTACCGCATCATCGAGAAGCTCGGTGGCGGTGGCATGGGTGTGGTGTACAAGGCCGAAGACACGCGGCTTAGCCGCTTTGTGGCGCTGAAATTCCTTCCCGAAGAACTGGCCCAGGACCGGCAGGCGCTGGAACGCTTTCGCCGCGAAGCGAAGGCGGCGTCGGCGCTCAATCATCCGAACATTTGCACGATTTACGACATCGGAGAAGAAGACGGACGCGCGTTCCTCGTCATGGAGTTTCTCGACGGCGCCACGCTCAAGCATCTGATCGACAACCGTCCGATGGAAGTGGAAGCAATCCTTTCGCTCGGTATCGAGGTGGCGGATGCGCTCGATGCGGCGCACGCCGAAGGCATTGTGCATCGCGACGTTAAGCCCGCGAACATTTTTGTGACGAAGCGCGGACACGCCAAAATTCTCGATTTCGGGCTTGCCAAGGTGAAGACGAATTCGGCGGCGCCAACGGCTATACCTGACGTGACGGCGGCAGCCGATGTGGCGGTTGAGGAGCATCTGACCAGCCCGGGTTCGACGCTGGGCACGGTGGCCTATATGTCTCCGGAGCAGGCCAAGGGAAAAGAACTGGATTCGCGCACAGATATCTTCTCCTTTGGAGTCGTTTTGTACGAAATGGCCACGGGCATGCTTCCATTCCGGGGAGAAACCCCAGCGCTCATCTTTCAGGCGATTCTGGATCGCGCGCCGGTTTCGCCGCTTCGCTTGAATCCTGATCTTCCGGCGAAGCTGGAAGACGTGATCAACAAGGCGATCGAGAAAGACCGCAACCTGCGCTACCAGCACGCCGCCGATATTCGCGCCGACCTGCAACGGCTGAAGCGGGACACGGAAAGCGGACGCGCGGCCGCGGCGCAGTCGGATTCCTACCCGGTCGTGCAACAGTCTTCGAGCCCTGAGGCAGCAGCGGGGTCTCATCCGCCTGCTTCTGTTTCGGGGAGCGCCGTGGCTATAGCCTCGGACACGACGGGAGCGGAACAGACCAGCGGCATTTCGCAAAATAAATCTTCGAAGATACTCGTGCCCGCTGTCCTGGTCGTGCTGGCTGCGCTGCTTGCCGGCAGCCTCTACCTGCGTTCGCGGAGCTCCGCGAAATTGACCGAGAAAGACAGCGTGTTACTCGCCGACTTCGTCAACACCACCGGCGACGCGGTTTTTGACGGAACGCTGAAGCAGGCGTTGGCAGTGCAACTGGAGCAATCGCCGTATCTGAACATTCTTCCCGAATCCCGGATTCATGAAGCTTTGCGCTATATGGGCCGCCCTGCCGACGAACGCGTCACCAGCGATGTGGCGCGGGAAATTTGCCAACGCGAAGGCGTGAAGGCCATGATGCTCGGGTCCATTTCCAGTCTCGGCAGCCATTATGTGGTCACTCTGGAGGTGAACGCACAAAATGGCGATTCGCTGGCTCGCGAGCAGGTGGAGGCGGAAAGCAAGGAACAAGTGCTGAAGTCGCTCGACCACGCTGCCTCCAGTTTGCGAGAGAAGCTGGGTGAGTCCATAGGTTCCGTGCAGAAGTTCGCGACTCCTCTGGAAGCGGCGACCACGTCGTCATTGGATGCTTTGAAAGAGTTCAGCCTGGGAGAAGCGGAACACGGAAAGTTCAACGATGAGGCCGCGATTCCGCATTTGAAGCGCGCCACCGAGCTCGATCCGAATTTTGCCATGGCCCTGGCCACCCTCGGCGTGGCCTACAACAACCAGACCGACACCAAGCAGGCTGTTGAATATCTGCAGAGAGCATTTGACGCCGAAGACAGGGCAAGCGAGAGAGAGAAGTTCTACATTTCTTCTCACTACTACGGCACGGCAAGGAAGCAGGTAGACAAGAGCATCGAGATCTACGAGCAATGGAAGCAGGCTTATCTCCGCGACTCCGTTCCCCGGGACAATCTGGCGCTGCTGGAACAAGGCATCGGGCAGCAAGAGAAGTCGCTGGAAAACGCCATTGAAGCGATGAGGATTGATCCCAAGGATCCCTACGCCTATCAGAACGTGTCGGCGGCCTACCAGTTTCTGAATCGCTACGATGAAGCAAAGGCGATCGCAGATCAGGCCATCGCGCAAAAAGTGGAACCGTGGTCGATCCACATCACGCTCTACGACATCGCCTACCTGCGAGGCGACAACGCTGTCATGCGGCAAGAAGTGGAACACGCGGCAGGGAAGGTGCAGGAACCAATCATACTTCTTTTGCAGGCACAGGGTGAGTGCGCTTTGGGAAAGATGAAGCAGGCCAGGGAAGGCTATGCGCGTGCAGCAAGCTCCGCACAAGCTCACGCTTACAAGGAGTTCGGCGCGACTGTTCTTGCGGGAGAGGCTAGCTGCGATGCCGAGGCGGGCTTCTTCCCGGAGGCGCGCCAGACCATCAGTGCGGCCCTCGCCACTTCCGAGGACCCGAATTCGCGTGCCGCCGCAGCTTATGTTTTCGCGCTAGTAGGAGACCTGGCCCGTGCGCAAAAGCTGGTCGATGAGTTGGCTAAGGAGTCGCCCTTCAATACTTTACTCAACCAAATGAACCTTGCGACGGTGCGAGCAATTATCAGCCTGCAGCGTAACCAGCCAGCCGAAGCGGTTGCGTCGCTCGAATCCGCCACGCCCTACGAACTGGGCGCTGGACCGCAAGGCGCGAGCTACGCGCCCATCTACATTCGCGGCGAAGCTTTTCTTCATTTACGCGATGGCGCCAAGGCTGCGGCGGAGTATCAAAAAATTCTCGACCATCGCGGCCTTGATCCGACTAGTGTGCTTTATTCCTTGGCTCATTTGGGGTTAGGCCGCGCGTATGCGCTTCAGGGCAATGCGGGAAAAGCGAAGATGGCCTACCAGGATTCCTTCGCGGCGTGGAAAGACGCGGACCCGGATGTTCCAGTCTTGACGACGGCGAGGGCGGAGTACGAGAAGCTCAAGTAGCGCGTGCTTGTGCGCCGGAGCCTGCCATTCGATGTCGCGAAGTTTAGAATCCAACGAACCGCAAGACTCGTCTGATATTTTGTAGTTTTCCTGTTTTCTTCGCTCTCCATGCATTGCGTACAGCGCCCAAGCCGGTGGATGGTAATCCTTGCTTTCGTACTCGTGTATCTGTTTTGGGGCTCGACCTATCTTGGCATCGACATTGCGGTGCAGAGCATTCCGCCAGCGCTGATGTGCGCTACGCGATTCTCAATCGCCGGTGTCGTAATGTTGGCGGTTTGCGCGTTGACCGGACGCAGAATCTTATATTCTCCCCGTCAGATTGCTCTTGCTTCGGTGGTGGGAGTATTGCTGCTGATGGGCGGCAACTTGACGCTCTCGTATGCGGAGCAATCCGTTTCCTCGGGGTTGGCGGCGTTGATCGTGGCCATCACGCCGCTCTGGTTCCTGGTGCTCGATTCGCTCCTGCTGGGCGATCACCACATTTCCGCGCGCGGCAAAGCCGGGCTGGCGCTGGGAATGCTGGGGTTGCTTGTCCTGTTCTATCCCGAGTTGGTTTCAAAGACCGCGCTGGGCCGCGGCGAATTGTGGGCATCGCTCAGCCTGATCGGGGGATCGTTCAGTTGGGCGCTGGGGTCGGTTTTGTCGAGACGTTGGCAGTCGGGCATGGACGTGTTTAGCTCGACGGCCTGGCAGGTTACGGCGGCGGGAGCGGCGAACTTCGTTTTTGCCCTGCTGGCTGGAGATTTCTCGCGGGTGGTATGGACGCCGCGCGGCATGGGCGCAGTTCTGTATCTCGTGGTGTGCGGATCGTGGATCGGCTACACGGCCTACATCTGGCTGCTGAAGCATGTACCAACCTCGAAGGTTTCCACCTATGCTTACGTCAACCCGGTGGTGGCAGTGTTCCTGGGCTGGCTGATTCTGCACGAGCGCGTGGACCGATTCATTCTAGCGGGCAGCGCGATCGTTGTGCTCGCGGTGATCCTGGTGACCAGCGCCAGGGTGAAAGACAAGACAGCAGAGGAACTGCCAGCAGTGGAAGCGGCGGGAGACTGACGGAAACAAGGAGATTTCCCAGAAATCAAATGGCGAATTGCATACGATGCGGACGGGAGTTACAGGCGTGCTCATTCGGTCACACCGCGAATCTGTGCGCCGAGTGCCGCAAGCTCACGGTCCCCGGGACCGCGATGCCTGAAGGTTCCTCGGCGAAGGATCCGTGGCTTAGCTCTTCGCCCGTTCAGCAGCCTGCGAGAACGCGGCATACATTGGCGGCTTGCTCGGTGGATTAGCACTGGGGACGTTCTTTTCCGGCCATCTCAGAGACGCGCCCGAGGTCCACCGGACCTGTAGAAACTATGCCATCGTCGGAACCGCCATTCGCATGCTGTTGGCGCCCCGCTACCTGCAAAGGCTGTATGCAGGACCCTGAACCAGTTCTGGTAAATTGATTCTCCGCCAACGCTGATTTCCGGCGAACGAGAATCGGCCCGATGTCGATCACTTCGAAGCCTCCTCGTCTTCCTCGTCGTCGGCAACAAAGTCCACCATGTGTCCGCGGATGGCGAAGGCTTGCTTGGTGCCGGCAGCCGGTTCGAACGTAACGCGCGCGGGGATCCGTTGCCACGTGGGCGCAGCACAGGCGGAATCCGCAGGAGCATCGTCGGGGATGCTCTCGCCAGCCAGCGTTTTCTTCAGCACCGGCTTGCGGCGGCTGATCTGGGCTACGACCGCGTAAACTTTCTTCCCGTCGTCGGAGACGCCGCAATATGCAACATAGTCGCGGTACCAACTTGCCGCTGAGTAGAATGCATCGAAGTCAGGAAGCGCAATGGGAGAGATGCGCGCCGTGACGCGATCCACCAGCAACCATCCTCCCCTTTGCCACTGCCAGCGCGGAGCGGAGGACTCTTCGGGAAGACTGTCATTGACTCGGAACGCCCGGCGAATCACAAACAATCGCTCGGTAACTTCGTGCGGCAGACCGAAAGTGTGTTCCTTGATGCGTCCATCGACCAGCAGAGGTCGAACTTTCATGGGCAACGGCTTGTCGTTGACCGGTCCTGGAATCCATTGCACGGTAGTCCAATTGCCGAACGCAATCACGTGGGACTTCGTCGCGGCAAAGCTGGCGCTCGCCAGGATGATCGTAGGCGCCAACCATACCACGACTGGGAATCGATAAAAGAAGATCATTCGCCGAAGCTAAGCATGAATCCTGCTCGCGGGCAAGGTTAGATCTCACGTGGCAAGAATAATCTGTTCCGAAGTGGAACTAAGTGGCAACAACTCGTTTTCTTTCGCACGAATGGGGCGAGCTTTACAGCCTCACCGTGCCCGCGCTGCATCACCGCATTGCAGTAGAATTAGAGATGAAGCGTGTGACCTGTTTCTATGGACGTTCCTCTCAATTTCCGCAGCGGTTCGCGCGGGAGGGTGCTGGCAACCCGCGAGCGGGAAGAGGCTTCCGATCAGGGCATGGACGGGCTTTGGATGGATCGTCGTGTTCCCCGAATTCTAGTGGTTGACGACCAGATCAGCGTTGCCGGCATGATGAGCCAGTTGCTTATCATGCGAGGATATGACGTGGTGACGGCAGCCAACGCCGAGCAGGCTGAGGCCGAGATCCAGCGACAAGCCCCGGATTTGATTTTGTCTGACGTGCTCATGCCAGGCAAGTCAGGTTACGAGCTTTGCCGTGAGCTCAAGAACAATCCGGCCACCCGTCTGATTCCGTTCGTACTCATCACCGGTTTAGTCGACAGCCAGGACAAACTCCGCGGAATCGAAGCGGGCGCGGACGATTTTCTGAACAAACCGGTTCTGAGCGAAGAACTCACTGCGCGTGTGAAATCGTTGTTACGGTTGAAAGAATTTACCGACGAGTTGGAAACCGCCGATTCGGTTTTGTGTACGCTGGGCCTGATCGTCGAGGGCCGCGACCCGTACACTGAAGGGCACTGTGAGCGGCTGGCCTCGCATGCTGAGGATATGGGCCGGCATCTGGGACTGGACGAAGACTCGATTGTCGGTCTGCGTCGCGGTGGTTATTTGCATGACCTGGGCAAGATTGCCGTGCCTGACGAAATCCTCAAGAAGGGCAGCAACCTAGCGCCGCACGAATGGGCGATCATGAAGCAGCATCCCATTACTGGCGAGACAATCTGCAGACCATTGAAGTCGTTGCGGCTGGTGTTGCCCATTGTCCGGCACCATCATGAGCATTCGGATGGGTCAGGCTATCCCGATGGCTTACATGCGGGTGAGATTGCTGCTGCCGCGCATTTTGCAGGTGGTGGATGTGTACGATGCGCTGCGCACCGCGCGGCCGTACAAGCCGGCGCTTCCCCACGAACAAGCAGCACAAACCATGCGCGAAGAGGCTGATCGGGGCCTATGGGACGCAGAGCTGGTCGCTGAGTTCTTAGCTATGCTCGTCGAAAAGCGCAGCGCGGCGTAACCCGTTCCTATTTCTTGGTTTTCCCACCCTTTCAGCCTTACAATAACGGAGCGTTTTCTGCGGCAACGGCTTTGATGTTAGCGACATCTAACTTTTCCGACACTATCGACCAGAAACGGCGTGGCGCTTGGGCACACGAGAATAGCTTGTCAGACATTACTTATAGCATCGTGATTCCGGCCTACAACGAGGGTGCCCGCCTGCGCGCGACCTTGGAGAAGGTGCTTGCCTATATTCGGCGGCAGGGATGGGGTACGGAAGTGATTGTCGTTAACGATGGTTCCCGAGACAACACCGCCGACATCGTGCGCGAAATTGCACAGACGGACGCTACTTTGCGTCTGGTGGAAAACCCCGGCAACCGCGGCAAGGGCTACAGTGTTCGCCATGGCATTTTGAACGCGCGAGGCAGAGTGGTGTTGTTCAGCGATGCCGATTTATCGTCGCCCATCGAAGAAATGCCCAAGCTGCTTCAGGCGCTCGAGGCAGGCGCGGACATTGCCATCGGCTCCCGCTGGTTGCGCGCCGAATTGCAAACCCAACGGCAATCGGTCCATCGCCAGTTATTCGGCAGAATTTTCAATGTGCTGCTGCGAATTATTTTGGGGCTGCGGTTCAAGGATACACAGTGCGGCTTCAAGGCGTTTACCCGCAGATCCGCACAGACGATTCTTCCGTTGCAGCAGATTGAACGCTGGGGGTTCGATCCTGAGATTCTTTTCCTCGCTCGCAAGTTTGGATTCAAAGTTCAGGAAGTACCGGTATCGTGGGGACACAGCGGGGGAACGCGCATGCATCCCGTCTTGGACGGTTCCCGGATGTTTCTCGAGATTCTGCGCATCCGCTGGTATGACTTGTCAGGAAAATATGACGGCCATGCCGGTGTGGCCGCGCAGCCCACTGCGAACGTGCGCAGAGGACCTCAGTCGCGCGCGTAGCGATCGTGGGTGTGTTCGCGAATTCACGCGGATCTTTCCTTGGCGGTTGACACTGCCTCCGCCGATTTCTTTACTGCTTCGACAACGATGCTTCCCATCTCCGAGGTGGTCAGCTTCTTCTGTCCCGCACTGGCAAGATCCGCAGTGCGATAGCCCTGAGCCAGCACAGCGCCAACGGAATTCTCGATGCAGGCGGCTTCGCGCTCAAGCTGAAAAGAATGCCGCAGCAGCATGGCCGCGGAAAGAATCGCGCCCAGTGGATTCGCGATCCCTTGGCCCGCAATATCCGGAGCCGAGCCATGCACCGGCTCGTACAAGCCAACTGGTCCTCCGATGCTGGCCGAGGCCAGCAGCCCCAGCGAACCCACCACGCCGCCAGCCTGGTCCGATAGAATATCGCCGAACATGTTCTCCGTGAGTACCACGTCGAAGTCGCGGGGCCGCTGCACCAGCGCCATCGACGCCGAATCCACATACATGTGTGAGAGCTTCACGCTGGGATAATCCTTTGCGGTTCGCGTCACCACCTCGCGCCACAGGCGGGAACATTCCAGCACGTTCGCTTTGTCTACCGACAAAACTTTCCGGCGGCGCTTCTCCGCCAAAGCAAACGCGACGCAGGCGATGCGCTCAATCGCGGGCTCGTGATAGCGCATGGTGTTGATCGCAACCCGCCAGCCGGGCTCGCCTTCGATGGAACGCGGTTCGCCGAAGTAGAGTCCGCCCAGCAGTTCGCGCACGAACATAATGTCGACGCCGCGAATCAGTTCCGGGCGCAACGGCGAACATTCCACCAGAGCGGGAAAACAAATCGCTGGACGCAGATTGGCGTACGCCCCCAACTCCCGCCGCAGACGCAACAACCCAGCCTCGGGCCGAAGATGATTCGGATAATGGTCGAAGGCCGGGTTTCCGACCGCGCCCAGTAGCACGGCAGAGGACGAGATACATGCCTGCAGCGAGTCGGGCGGCAAAGGATCTTCCGACGCAGCCAGCGCCGCTCCGCCGATGTTTTTGCGCTGCAGTTGAAAGCTGTGACCGAAGGCATCCGCCACAGTCTGCAATACCCGCACGGCCTGTCCGGTGACTTCCGGGCCGATTCCGTCGCCGGGGAGAATGGTGAGGTCGAGATTCATGCGGAGACTAGTCTATCGCGGAAAAGGGCACTCGCCGCTGAATGTCCCAGACACGCCACGCCAGTCCCTACACACCCCAGAGGTAGTCTTCTTGCTCGTGGTGATCTGCGGGCACGGGTACGGGCAAGCCGAAGGCGTTCGCCTGGGGCGCGGCCGAGAACGGCTTGGACTGCGCGTCGTTGGAACCGGAGTTGACAGCCGCAGACACCGCCGTTGGCAGTCGCTCGATCAGCGGAGTCGCCGACGCAGCGGGCTTATGGGTATCGCGAATCAACTCCAGCAGGTGATGATCGCCCACGTTCTTGATCTTGTCCGCGAGCCGGACAAAACGGCGATAAATGTCGTCGAGAGCGCGGCGGTCAAATTGATAGCCGAGTTGCTCGCAGCGCATAGCCAGCGCATGACGCCCAGAATGTTTGCCCAGCACCAGCTTCGAATCCGGCACGCCCACCGACTTCGGCGTCATGATTTCGTAGGTGAGCGGGTTCTTGATCATGCCATCCTGATGGATTCCGGCTTCGTGCGCGAACGCATTGCGTCCGGTGACGGCTTTGTTCGGCTGCACGGGAACGCCGGTAATTTCGCTCAGCAACTGGCTGGCCGGGAAAATCTGCTCACCGACAACGCCGGTCTCATACGGATAGCGATCGGGGCGCACGCGCATCGCCATGACAATCTCTTCCAGAGAAGCGTTGCCCGCGCGTTCGCCAATTCCGTTAATTGTGCACTCCACCTGGCGCGCTCCGGCGGCGACCGCCGCCATGGTGTTCGCCACCGCCAAACCGAGATCATTGTGGCAGTGCGCTGAGATGGTCACGTTCTCGATTCCCTTGACCCGTCGGCGAATCGCGGCAATCAAATCGCCGAACTCGGCGGGAACCGAGTAACCCACGGTGTCGGGAATGTTCAACGTGGTTGCACCGGCCTGCACCGCGGCATCCAGCACTTGATAGAGAAATTCGGGATCGGTACGGGTTGCGTCTTCCGGAGAAAACTCAACGTCATCACAAAGCGACTTTGCCAGGCGCATCGCTTCGCGAGCGTTCTCCAGACACTGCGCGCGCGTGAGGCGTAGCTTGTCTTTCAAGTGAATGTCGGAAGTAGCCAGGAAGACGTGAATGCGGGGATGGGCGGCGTCTTTCAAGGCTTCCCACGCGCGTTCAATGTCTGGCCGACAGGCTCGAGCCAGGCCAGCGACAATCGGACGGCGAATCACGGCCGAGACCGCCTTTACCGCCGCGAAATCACCTTCGGAGGCGATAGGAAAGCCGGCTTCGATCACATCCACACCCAGGCGGTCGAGCTGCTGCGCCAGGCGCAACTTTTCCTGGTGGTTCATGCTGCAACCCGGCGATTGTTCGCCGTCGCGCAAAGTGGTATCGAATATGGTGATGCGAGCCTGTTCCGTGGCCATAGTGCCTTCCCTCGAGTGAAACCCAACGTTCCATGGTACGCGTAAACTAGATAGAAGAAAGACTTATAATTTTTGTGTCATCATTACCATGTCTTATATTATAAGAAGCGCTAATGTATTCTTAAGCTTCTAAAGGCGGTTCATGGAGCTCTCTCAATTGGAGGTTTTTCTCGCCGTGGTTCGAGAGCGCCGGTTTTCACGCGCCGCGGAAAAACTCCATCGCACCCAGTCCGCCGTAAGTCAGACGATTCGCAAGCTGGAGGATGAGTTGGGCGAATCCCTATTCGACCGCTCCTCCCGCGAAGGTATCCTCACGGACGCTGGGCAGGTGCTGTGCGAGTACGCGGAGAAACTGCTGAACCTGCGCAATGACGCGCACGAATCACTGGTGGAACTGCGCGAACTGCAGAAGGGCAAGCTAGTGATTGCCGCCAACGAGTTCACGTCGCTCTACTTGTTGCCGGTTCTGTCCGAATTCCGGCGGTTGCATCCTATGATCAAGATCACGGTGCAGCGCGCATTGGGCAGCCACATCCCCGACGATGTTTTGCAGCACAGCGCCGAGTTGGGCGTGCTTTCCTATGAGCCGCAGGAACCGCACCTGCATTCCGTTGTGGTCTATCTCGACGAACTGGTGTTTGTAGTTCCTCCGAGGCATCCTCTGGCTTCGGCGCGAGAGGTCAGCATCCGGCAACTGGGAGCGGAATCCTTTGTCGCCCACATCGTGCCCTCGCCCTATCGAGAGAAGGTTTTGCAGGCTTTCCAGCGGCACAAGACACCGCTTCACATGGGTCTCGAACTTCCCACGCTGCAAGCCATCAAGCAGTTTGTGGCGGGTGGAAACGGCGTAGCCTTCATGCCCGAGATAAGCGTAGAAGCGGAGCTAGCGCGCAATGAACTGGTACGGGTCCCGGTGCGGGAGTTGCATTTGGAACGCAAGTTGAGGCTGATCTACCGCAAGGAAGCAGGGCTGTCACACGCCGCGCGGGCCTTCCTCAAAGTGGCCGAAGCAGTCGCACTGGGCCGCAAGGGGCGGCACCGTTTCCAGCGCGAGACCTAGCGATTGTCAACCCGCATCAACCGTCGGCGCAGACTTTCCCCGGGTGGAAGGCATCGAGGGCTTCGCAAACAGTAGGGTGAATCTCAAGGACGGAGTCCAGGTTGGTAAGACTCAGCAGACTGCGCACCAATGGGTTCGGTCCGGCGCATTTCAAATCCGCATTGTTCGCCTGTGCCCAAGTATGCAGAAGAGCCAACTCGCCGATTCCAGCGCTATCGATGGAACTGACGCCAGCCAGATCAAGAACCACCTTGCAGGTATTCTGCAGAACGTCGCTGACCAGATGCGAAAGCTCCGCAGCTTCGTCGCGATACACAATGCGTCCTTGACAGTGCACGACCATCACATCACCAAGATTCCGGGTTTCCAGACTAAGCTTCAACTGCGACTCCTTCTTGTGTTTCCAGGGCAGCCGGATTGCAGAGGCGCCGAGACGGTTGCCAAGTTGTATTTATGGATTGCATGCTATTACATAGACGCAGCCACAGCCGTTTCGGAATCATGAAAAAGTGTAAATTTCTTGTCGCCAATTTTCTTCGCAGGCAAAATTGCCGGGCGGGACATCCTAGGTCTCCGGTACACTGCATCTAAAGGATTTCGCAACCAATCAGGTAGAATCTGCTGCCGGCTCAAATTGCCAGGGGAGGAATCATTTTCGTGTCGAAAACCGCAGCCGTAGTTCTGGCGTTCGCAAGCTTCCTGCTGTTCACGGCCACATCGGGGGCACAAATTCTGCCGCGCGGCAATGTGTATGTGGGCGCTGTTTACGCCTCGTCCGAAGACGTCACCCTCCGCCACGATTTCCGGGGCTGGAATGGTTCCGTGGAAGATATGCCGTTCCCCCGGTTTTCTTATTTGGGGCTGGTGCTGGATGGCACTGGCCTTTACCGCCCGGGCGACACCCAGTACAATCTCTTCCTCGGTCCTCGCATCTCCACGCACTATGGAAAATGGCGGCCATTTATGCAAGCCATGGCTGGCGTGCAACAGGTTCCGGTGAACGGCATTAAGTATCATCCGCTAGCCGAAGATGTGGGTGGCGGGGTGGACTACCGGCTTTTTTTTAAGAAGTTTTCCTGGCGGCTACAGGTCGACTATATGCACACCCACTTTCTCAGTGCGCACCAGAATGACATACGCGCCTCGACCGGTCTGGTCTGGCGCTTCTGAAAACCATCTTGCCCGCTAAATCGCTTTTCATTGGAACTTGGACGGCTGGTTGACCCCCACCCGCGTAGCGATGTTGTATCCGCTATTACAGCGCGCAGCTCTCGCCTCAACTCGCATGGACGTTTTTCGTCCCTAAGCATCTAATTCCCGATATTTCTAACGACTTTGCGCGTCGCGCAGTGTTGAAGAAAGTGAGAAGGAGGGTAACAGCGTCATGCGGAAAGCAGGCTTACTTGTCGTAACATTCGCGTTGTTAAGCGGTCTGGCAATCGCCCAGGTGCCGTCTGGCAACGCTTTTTTCGGCTATTCGTACTACAGCACAAATCTCTCTTCGATTGATCGGGCCAATACGAATGGGTGGGAGGCCTCGCTCGAGGGCAAGATTGTTCCCTGGGTCGGGTTCGTGGCCGATTTTGACAGCCACTATGGCTCGCAAACTTTTCCTTTTTGTGAGCCCACCCCCGGAGGCATTATCTGTTCCAGTTTCAACACCAGCGTTACCGAGCGCAACTTTCTGTTTGGTCCGCGAGTTTCATTCCCGGTTGGCAGGTTCCGTCCCTTCGCGGAAGCATTGTTCGGAGGCGCCCGTGTCGATGCCAACGGCGCCGGCTCCGATACCTCGTTTGCGACCGCGCTGGGCGGCGACATCGACTACAAAATCATCCGTCCGATTGCCTGGCGTTTCCAGGGAGACTACTTGCAGACGCGTTTCTTCGGTGCAACTCAGAATAACGTGCGCTTGTCGACGGGTATTGTGCTGCGTTTTTAGCGCCACATGGTCTTGGGCAAAGCACCAGGGCCAAAGAACCGGATTCCGGCTGGTTGGCCGGGTCCTGCATTTGCGGTCACTACGCACAGCCAAGGAGCGACAGCGTGAAATCGGTTTGTTTACGCTTGCCAGTATTTATGGTCGCGTAAAAAATGGTTCTCGTTCCAGTAGTTCATCGCGGTCTTCAGGAACAGCCAACCCACGCGCAAATGCCCCATTTTCTGGAAACGGCGGTTGGTAGTGTAGACGCCGCCACGGACAATGCCGAAGCGGTTGGACGCCACTTGCTGTGTGAGCATGTAATCTTCGGCGAAGTGAACCCGCTCGTTGAATCCGCCCAGGTCGCGGAATTTGTTGGTGTCGAACAGCATGAACATTCCGGTGGCAAAGGGCTTGTGCAGGCACGAAAGGTATTGAAAGGCATCGTTGCCGGCGTACAGAAGCTTATCCACCCAATTGCCGCCGCGGCAAAGAATGTTCGTGGTCACGCAATGAAGCTGCTTGTGCTGGGCGAGCTCGACTGCCCGCCGTACGACGGACGGATGTGCCATCTCAATGTCGGCATCCAGAAAAAGAACGTACGGAGTTTCCGCCTGGGCCGCGCCCTGATTGCGGCCGACCGAAGGCATTCCGCCAGAGATCACGCTCACGTTCAGACGACCGCGGAAGCTGAGGACGATCTTGGGCGTGCCGTCGGCGGAGTTGGCGTCAGCCACCAACACTTTCGTATTCGACATCTTCGAGTAGTCCTGCTTCGTCAGCGAAGTCAGCAAGCGAGGAATCAGCCTCGCCTCGTTCTTGGCCGGAATCACGATCGTCAGCTCGTTCGCGGTATTCATGGATGCGCACTCCCTGTTCATCAATGGTGAGATATGTCAGGCGGGAATCGACCCATCCGCCCGAGTTGTAGTAATCAATGCCATCCTGCGCTACATGGCTGGCCTCGTGCGTGTGCCCGCAGAAAATGCGGTCAACGCTGTGTTGCCGCCCCCATGCGATTGCTCCCGCAGCGACTTTTGTCGACATGCGCAACCAGCGCGTATTAAGCCGGTCAATCAGCCGCGCAATGGGCTTGCTCTTGAAATCTAACTTCTGCAACTGCAAATAAAGCGACGTGCCCAGCCGGCTGAAGCGCAAATTGTTCACCTGAAACCCATCGAACTGATGACCGTGAATCGCCGCATGCCGGAGTCCTTCGTACTGCCAGGTGTATTGCCGGTAAACCCGCACTCCGACCAGATGCGACATGATGTTGATGAGCCCGTGGTCATGGTTGCCTTCCACCCATACCACTTCCACCTGCCGCTTGGGATTCGAAAGCTTGCGAATAGAACCGAGAAACTTCCAGTGATCTTTCGTCAGGCGGGCGAAATTGAGGTCGGCAAAAATATCTCCCAGCAGAATCAGCCGCTGAAAACGATTCTCCTTGAGCACGCGCGTCGCCTCACGCGCATGACTCGTCTCTGCACCGAGGTGCAGGTCGGAGAGGATCAGCGTGTTGTAGACCGCCGAATCCATGATTGTTTTGTAACAGGCGAATGTTACGGGATGATGAAATATGCATCAAAATTGGTGCAGCAGTAGCCGCTGCGGTAACAGCAGGTTAGGGAAGAGTCTTGCTCCAGACGGGCCGAAGTGTTGCAGGAATGGGAATACCGCCGGACTCGCGAACGAAACGCCTCAGCGAAGAGGCGTCACTTTTGCGCTGGCGGCACGTACTCTTTGGGAACGGCCGAGCCTTCGCCGAAAAAGTATTGATCCAGATGCTTGACAATGACTTCCTGATCCTCGCGGCGCGCAGGATTCAGGCGATACTCGTTGAGCAGCATCTTGCAATGTTCCATCCACATCTTCCAGGCCTCCTGAGAAACGTTGTCGTAAACCTTGCGGCCGAGATCGTTGTCAAAAGGGGGCTCGTCCAACCCGGTCAACTCTCTCTTCAATTTCACGCAGAAAACGGTATGCGCCATAAACCTTCCTCAAGAATGAATTAAGGGCGAACATCCACACAGGGAATCAGGGATACGTCAGCACTATCTTACACGCAGACGTACCCACGCCGGCCGTAGAAGATTGACCTCGCGAAGGTCGACAAAGAACCGCGGATCGTCGGGAAAAGAGACTGCCAGGCCCGATTTGCGCTCTAGGTAGAGACCTCTGCGGCGCGGGCCACTGCCGCGCACTCGAGAGGTGAGATCACTACCTTGCTGAAGCTAGAAAATGCTCTGCGAGGATTCTCTTCACTGTCTCCTCGTCCATCGCTGCAACCGGCTCTTTCGATCCGGTCGAAGCCGTGGCGAGCTTGCCTTTGATCCCGATATAGACTGCGTTATAGGGCTCGTCGCCAAGGTTCTCGACCCTATGCTTGAGAGGAGGATACCATCGCGCCTCGCCCGCCTTGGCAAACACTTCGCGTGTTTTTCCGTTCTCGTCTGTAAGGCGAAGATGACCTTCGGTGATACTCACCACCACGCCCCCGGGATGATCGTGCAGAGCCGACTTCTCATGCGGTCCGTAATGAACCGATAGAACCTGCACTCGGTCATTTTCAAAATCCAGTTTGTAGTGTCTTGATTCAACCTTGATGGGATCCTGAGCTAGCGCGAGGTGCGCAGCCAGACACAAAAACAGCCCTGCGCAGAATAGTCTGCACAACATTGTTCCGCCTCCCGGGTGCCGGTGAAAAGTGGTCTGCGTAAACTAAGGCCACGCTATCCCAGCACGCAAGGGCTGTCAATAACATCCAGGGACGGTAGGCCCAAAGGGGTAATTGGTTCAAGAGAGGCCGGCAATCACCAGGAAACGCGATGCAAGAACCAAATCAGCTTGCAACCTCTGAGGGAATCGTTCCACCTTTTCCGCAAGAGCGGTTTTTCCGCTATCGGAGATAATGTTCTTCCGGCAAGGCGCGCAGCCGGGCCGCCGCGTCTTCCGCCGTCATATCGCGCTGGGAAGACGCCAGCAACTCATAGCCAACTACGAATTTACGCACCGTCGCCGAGCGCAACAAAGGCGGGAAGAAATGAGAGTGAAAATGCCACTCCGCATGTTCCTCGCCGTCGGTGGGCCGCTGATGAAATCCCATGGAGTAAGGAAACGAGCTCTCAAAAAGGTTGTCGTACCGCGTCGTCAGCCGCTGCAGGATATCGGCCAGGGCCAGGCGTTCATGGGCATCCAAAGCCGCGATATCCCCAATGTGTCGCCGGCTAAGCACAAGACTTTCGAAAGGCCACTCGGCCCAGAAGGGAACAATTGCCAAAAAGAAATCATTCTGGCAGACGACGCGCTCTTGTTCTGCATCTTCCAGCCGGGCATACTCACACAAAAGACAACTGTGATGCCGCTGGCGGTACTCCAACAGAGCAGACTGCTCCTGCCGCGGCACATTTGGAGTCGTTTGATTCGCCCAGATTTGCCCGTGCGGATGCGGGTTGCTGGCGCCCATCATCGCCCCGCGGTTTTCAAAGATCTGCACATAACGGATTTCCTGCCGCCCAGCCAGATCTTCATACTGCTCACTCCAAACCTCGACTACCGGAAGGATGTCGTTCTTCTTCATGCGCGCCAGGGTCAGATCATGGCGTGGCGAAAAGCAAACCACTCGGCAGATCCCCATTTCAGTCTGGGCAACGAGAAGCTCCGAATCGCTTCCAGTCACGGTCACGCGGGGCACATCCAACCGGAGCGCGGCGAAGTCGTTATCGAAGACAAACGTACTCTCATAGGTGGGATTGCGCGCATCGCCGGCTCGCGCGTTTCCGGGGCACAGATAGCATTTGGGATCGTAACGCGGCACGGCTTCCGTCTCCGGTTTCTCCAACTGCCCTTGCCAGGGCCGTTGCGTGCGCTGCGGCGAGACCAGCACCCATTCCTGCATCAATGGGTTGTAGCGGCGATGGGGAATCTCTTTGAGCTTATTCAATTCCAATTGATCTGCCTGCGTCTGAACCGTTGCAAACGACTGTACTCCTTGACCGGGCTTACGATTGGGAGCGCGCTATTTTTCTATCGTTTGCGTTCCAAAGTCTGCATGGTTGCTGAAGTAGAATCATACCCGAGATGGGGGGGAGCCTTGTGGCCATATCACGCCCGCGTTGACGAGGCGGAATGGGACCGTGGCAGAGTGCACAATTATCAGCGGGCTACCTTGCCCGACTAGAAAGCTGCAGGCGTTGCCGACGAAGTACAAGCTCAAGAGGAAATAACACAATGAAAATTGTCGATGCCAAAGTGATCGTCTGCTGTCCGGGCAGGAACTTCGTCACGCTGAAGCTCACGACGGAAGATGGAGTTTATGGACTAGGAGATGCGACCCTGAATGGGCGCGAGCTGGCCGTGGCCAGCTATCTGAAGGATTACGTCATTCCTCTGTTGATCGGGCGCGATGCGCGCCGGATCGAAGACACGTGGCAGTACTTTTATAAAGGAGCATACTGGCGCCGCGGACCGGTAACGATGTCGGCGATCGCGGCGGTGGATACAGCTTTGTGGGACATCAAGGGAAAAGTCATGAATGCGCCGCTTTACCAGTTGCTCGGCGGCGCATCTCGCGATGCGGTGCTGGTATACGGACATGCAAGCGGCAGCGGGATTGAGGAGACCGTCCAAGCCGCAGCTCATTACATCAAGGGTGGGTATAAAGCGATTCGCGCGCAATCCGGCATTCCAGGATTGCCGAGCACCTATGGAGTGGGGCGCGGAGTTATGTACTACGAACCGGCCGAGAAGGATGCTCCGCCCGAGAATAGTTGGTCGTCGGAAGCGTACATGAATTTCGTTCCATCATTGTTTGCGCGACTGCGCAAAGAGTTCGGCAACGAACTGCACCTCTTGCACGATGTCCATCATCGTCTCACTCCGATGGAGGCGGCCCGGTTGGGGAAAGAACTTGAGCCTCATCATTTGTTCTGGCTGGAAGATCCCACGCCCGCGGAACTGCAAGAAGGTTTTCGCCTGATTCGCCAGCACACCACCACACCGCTAGCCGTGGGCGAAGTGTTCAACACCATCTACGATTGCCAGCAACTCATTCAGGAGCAGTTGATCGATTACATCCGTACAACGGTGGTGCACGCGGGGGGAATCACGCACCTGCGCCGGATTGCGAACCTTGCCGAGATGTACCAGGTTCGCACAGGCTCACATGGGGCCACCGACCTAAGTCCCGTCTGTATGGGCGCGGCGCTGCACTTCGATCTCAGCGTACATAACTTCGGTATTCAGGAGTACATGAAGCACACAGACGAGACCGACCGTGTATTCCCGCACGCGTACAAGTTTGAGAACGGACTGATGCACCCGGGAGATGCACCGGGATTGGGAGTGGATATCGAAGAAGAGCTGGCGGCAAAGTATCCATACGCTGTGGCGTACTTACCGGTAAACCGCAAGCTGGACGGAACCATGCACAACTGGTAGCAAATCGGTCGGCAAACAGTCTCGGCACTCGCTCGGCGTTTTCACACTCTTGCCGTTCCTGCCTGCGACTTGGGCCCCGGTTCCAGCCCCAGATAGTCGCGCGCGTTATTGAAGCAGATGTTTTGGATCACGGAGCCGATCAGCGGTTCATCGCTCGGCAGATCGCCCCGCTCCATCTCACCGCCGAGAAGATTGCACAGGACGCGGCGGAAATATTCGTGCCGGGGGAATGACATGAACGAGCGGGAATCCGTCACCATGCCGATAAAGCGGGAAAGCAAGCCGGTTGCGGAAAGAGAATTCAATTGCCATTCGATCCCGTGCTTCTGATCGAGAAACCACCAGGCGCTGCCAAATTGGATCTTGCCCGCAATTGACGCATCGTGCGACGAACCCTGAAAACTGCCGATCGCAGTTGCGAACGTGTAATTGTCGGCGGGATTGTTATTGTAGATGATTGTCCGCGGCAATGCGTTCTCGCTCTCCAGCAAATTGAGATATTCGTTCAGCGCTTTCGCCTGCGGCCAGTCACCGATCGAATCGAATCCCGTATCGGAACCGAGTTCGTGCTGACGCCGCATGTTCACATTGCGCAGTGCACCCAGGTGCAGCTGCTTCGTCCAATTCTTCGCCGAGTCCAGATGTCCGAAGAACAGCATCATGAACGAGGCGAATTCGTCGTGCTCCTCAGGACTGGCCGCAACACCCGACCACACCTTGGCAAAAATGGAAGCCGCACGCGTTTCACTGCAAGGTTTGGCATAGCAGTGCGGCAGACCGTGATCGGAAAGCCGGCAGCCGTTGTCGTGGAAAAACTTGTGACGAAGCTCTAAAGCCCGCAAGAAGGCTACGAAGTCAGAGATGCCGGTATTGCTGACCGCCTGGAGGCGCTCAACCCACGAGTTAAAGGCATCGGGCGCCGAGACCTGAAGCGACCGATCCGGGCGAAAGGTCGGATACATTCGAAATCCGCAATCGCTGCCGTTCACCGTCAGGTGATGCTGGAGACTGTCACAGGGATCGTCGGTGGTACAGAGGACCCGCACCCTGAACTTCCGGAGAATGCCTCGCGCCGTGAGATCGCCGCTTGAGAGAATTGAATTCGTCCGTTCCCAAATTGCTTCAGCAGTTTGCTCGTCGAGCAGTTCGTCCATCTCGAAGTAACGCTTCAATTCCAGATGGGTCCAGTGATAAAGCGGATTTCGGATGGTGTAGGGGACGGTACGCGCCCAGGCCAGGAATTTTTCTTTCGGCGAAACTTCACCAGTGCAGTAACGCTCGGGAACGCCATTCGCTCGCATGGCTCGCCATTTGTAGTGATCCCCTTCGAGCGCGATCTCGAACAGGTTGCGGAACCGGCGATCTTGGGCGACGTCACTGGGTGATAAGTGCGAGTGATAATCCAGGATGGGCTGGGATGCGGCATAGCTTTCATACAGCCGGCGAGCGGTCTTTGAATGCAGCAGGAAGTTATCAGTGATGAAGTTCAACGAGGTCTCCGTGTCTCCGTTCTGTGGATCAGGCTGCACTGCGGGCGTTGCGGACGATAGCGACGAAGTTTTGAGCCGCTTCAACAATCGGAGATGTATTGCCCGACTCGAGCGCCGATGCCGACACCAACTCGCCTCCGATGCCGAGCGCGGCGGCTCCAGCAAGGATGAAACCAGCAGCCGTGGTCAGGTTCACGCCGCCGGTCGGAATCATCGGAATTTGCGGCAAAGGCGCTTTCAGAGCCTTGATGTATTTCGCGCCGCCCACTGTTCCGCAAGGAAAGATCTTGACGAAATCGCTGCCCGTTTTCCAGGCAGCGATCACCTCGGTTGGCGTGAGCGCGCCGGACATCATTACTTTGCCGGCGCGATTCGCAAATTTCACCGTCTCCGCATCGAACCCGGGACTCACAATGAATTCCGCGCCCGCATCGATGCATCGATTTGCCGTGTCGGCATCGAGCACCGTTCCGGCTCCTATCAACACTTCGGAACCGATACTCTTCGCCAGTTGGGCAATTACTTCGATCGCGCCCGGAACCGTCATTGTGACCTCCACAATCGGGATTCCGCCCGCGCAGACCGCCTCAGCGGCTTGCATCGCTTGTTTCGCGGTCGATGCCCGAACAACCGGCACAATGCCGATCTCCGTGATCCGATTCGCAACTTCCTCTCTGGTCATAACGTATAACGCCCCGGCCTCTACCGGGCGATTCGTGCGCCCTTTCCCTGCATCGCCCGCCGCACTTCCTGGAGGGTCGCCATCGTGGTGTCTCCGGGCGTCGTCATCGCCAGCGCACCGTGGGCAGCGCCGCACTCGACCGCCCACTGTGGCCCCTGGCCGGTGAGAAAGCCATAGATCAATCCCGAGGCAAACGAATCTCCGCCGCCCACGCGATCGAAGATCTCCAGATTTTCCCGGCACTTCGCCTCATGGAAGTTCGCCCCATGGAAATCGCCATTCGCATAGCAGATGGCGCCCCAGTCGTTCAAGGTCGCAGTTCTTGCCTTGCGCAGCGTAGTCGCAACCACGGCAAAAGGAAACTCTTTGACCACCATCTCAATCATCTTTTTGAACGCTTCGCTTTCGATCTTCGAGACATGCTCGTCCAGTCCCTCGACCTGGAAACCCAGCGCAGATGAGAAGTCTTCCTCGTTGCCGAGCATAACGTCAACCAGCGGAGCAAGGCGCCGGTTCACCTCCTGTGCGCGCTTTTTTCCGCCGATCGCCTTCCACAGAGACTCCCGGTAATTCAAATCGTAGGAGACAACTGTTCCGTTCTTCCTCGCCGCTTTCATGGCTTCCATGGCGACCTCGGGCGTGCTCTCAGACAGCGCGCAAAAAATGCCACCCGTATGAAACCATCGCGAGACATGCTTGCCGAAGATATCCTCCCAGTCTATGTCGCCGGGTTTCAATTGCGAAACCGCCGTGTGCCCGCGGTCGGAACAACCCAAGGCCGGGCGGACGCCAAATCCTCGCTCTGTGAAATTCAATCCATTCCGCGCAGTGCGGCCCACCCCATCGAATTCGACCCAGCGAATCAGGGACTGGTCCACGCCACCCTGATAGATAAGGTCTTGCAGCAATCTGCCCACAGGATTATCGACGATGGCAGTGACGATTGCGCTATTCAAACCGAAGCACCTCTTCAGGCCGCGCGCGACGTTATATTCGCCTCCGCCTTCGGAGACTTCGAACTGCCGCGTGGTCCACACCCGACGGTCTCCAGGATCGAAACGAAGCATCACCTCGCCCAGACTGACCAGGTCCCAGCGGCACTGCTCCGAGGGTTTGATCGTAAGACCGGCCGAAGTAAGACTCGCTGAAGATTGTTCTCTATCCATTTGCGCCTTTCCGTGACAGAACTTTCCCTGACTGAATTTATATTTCTGCCACCCTAAACTCTACCGGTTTCAACTTCGGAACCAGACCGTGGATGATCGCCAATGCGATCAGATACGCCGAACCGGCGAGAAAGAACGGAACCGCATAGCTGTGGGTCCGCTGCAGAAAGAAAGATACGATTTTCGCGATGAGCATTCCCCCGATAGCGCCCGCCATGCCGCCAATCCCGACCACAGAGGCAACCACTGTCCCCGGAAACATATCCGAAGACAAGGTGAGCAGGTTGCAAGAGAAACCCTGGTGCGCCGCGGCAGCGAGTCCGATCACCAGGACCGCTCCCCACAGCGATGCTAATTTAGGCGCGAAGACCACCGGCACCACGCTGATAGCGCAAATCAGCATCGCAAATTTGCGGCTTGCGTTCACAGTCCTGCCGTGGCGTATGAGGGACGAGGAAAGCCATCCTCCCGCCACGCTGCCCGCGTCTGCCATCAAATAAATCACAACGATCGGCATGCCGATTTGCAAAAGAGCCAGCCCATGCTCGCGCTGAAGAAAATCGGGAATCCAAAACAGATAGAACCACCAGACCGGATCCGTAATGAACTTTGCCAGGACGAAAGCCCAGGTTTGGCGATGAGCCAGCAGTTTAAACCAACCTATTTTGGTCTGGGGTGCGACGGGATCGCTGCAAATGTACTCCAACTCGGCTGGCGAGCAGGACGAATGCTGCTGCGGGCGGCGATACACCCACAGCCACAGCGCCAGCCAAACGAATCCAACGCTACCCAGCAGGAAGAAGGCCGCGCGCCATCCCCAGTGCACAGCGATCCAGGGGACGATCAGGGGCGTAGCGATGGCGCCGAGATTACTCCCAGCATTAAAAATACCAGTCGCCAGCGCGCGCTCCTTCTTGGGGAACCACTCCGCAACAGCCTTCAGGCTGGCTGGAAACACTGCTGACTCGCCAAAACCCAGGACAAAGCGAGCCGCGAGAAAGCTCGTGAACGAACTCGCCATCCCGTGCGCAATCGAAGCCAGGCTCCAGAAGGCCATGGCCAGCGCATAGCCGAGCCGTGTCCCCACGCGATCGATGAATCGTCCGACCAGCATCATTCCCAGCGCGTAGGCAGCCTGGAAAGCAAATACGAGATTGCCGTAGTCGATTTCGCTCCAACCCAGATCATGCTGCAAAGTGGTTTTCAGCACGCCGATGACCTGGCGATCCATATAGTTCTTCGTGAGGCCAAGTAGGAGAACCGTGCAAATGACCCATCGGAAGCGTCCGACATGTTGAGCGAGCTGTGCTCCGTCACTCGTCTTCAGTTTGGACTGGGATTCGGGTCCGGGTCTCGAGATGGACGGGAGATTCATAAAGAAAACCTGGGGCGCGCTCGGATCACCGGGGCCGAAACACTGGCGACGGGCAGAACACAATCACTGATTCACACCGCTGGCCAGGAATCCACCATCCACTGCAAGCAGATGGCCGGTCACAAAACTCGCGGCATCGGAGGCTAGGAACACGGCAGCACCGACCAACTCTTCGAGTTCGCCAAACCGCGCCGCCGGTGTACGCACCAGAAACTCTCGTCCGCGCGGCGTCCCATCCAACAGAGCCGCATTCAAGCTGGTGCGGAAAACGCCCGGCAGCACCGCATTCACGCACACGCGGTAGCGCGCCCACTCGACCGCAAGCGACTTCGTAAGGGAAGCAACGCCAGCTTTGCTTGCGGCATAGGCGGCCACTTCGTACATGCCCAGGAAAGACGAAAGGGAAGCAACGTTGATGATCCTTCCGTACTGGCGCTCGATCATGTGGCGTCCAAACACCTGACAGGCGCGCAAGGTGCCGTTCAGGTTCGTTTCAAGGATCGCATTCCAATCGCTCTCGCTCATGTCGAGAATGGGCGTACGCTGAGTGATTCCGGCGCAGTTCACGAGGATATCAACCTTGCCGAACTCGGCGCAGGCTGCTTCCAAAAGCGCTTGCAGACTCGATCGATCGGCTACATCACAGGGGATCGCGAGCGAGCCCCGGCCTGCTTTTCTGATATCGCTGGCGACGGATTCGACCAGTTCGCGGCGTCGTCCCGAGGGAACGACGTTGGCGCCAGCTGCTGCCAGGCCCTTGGCGAGGGTCAGGCCGATGCCGGATGTTCCGCCAATAACAACGGCAGTCTTGGAATTGAGGTCGAGCGCTGGGTATCCCATCAAGTCCCTGTTTATAACATACCGGCTGACCTGACCGGATAGGTGCTTCCCAGTTGGTATCGTTCAGCGAAGTCGAAGTGTAAGCTACGGGTGGAGAGCAATCGAAACAGGAACTTATGCGAACGTTGCAATTTAGTTGCTGGATACTAGTGTTGATTGCATATCCGTTCGCGGGAGGGACCAATTTTCTGGTTCAGGCAACCGCAAGCGATCCGCCTCCGCCAGTGGAATTGACTTCCGAGCAAGACCATCAGCGGACTTTGAATCTGTTGCATATCACTTCGCTTCGCCGCGGTCCAGACGGTGATCCCAAGTCGCCCCACGCAGCCAATTTCGATGAGTCGAAAGCCACCACCTATACAAACTTGCCGGACCCGCTGGTATTGAAGAATGGAAAGAAGGCGAAGAGCGCAAAGACGTGGTGGAAGCAGCGCAGGCCGGAGATTGTGGAGGATTTCGACAGGGAGATTTACGGCCGCGTACCGCCGAACATACCCAAAGTAAATTGGGAAGTAACCAGCGCTACTAGAGAAATGAATGGCGAAGTGCCAGTCATCACGAAGAAAATTGTCGGTCACGTGGACAACTCTTCATATCCTCTGATCACGGGCGATATTCAATTGACGTTGACTACTCCCGCCAATGCTATGGGAGCGGTACCGGTAATCATGGAATTCGGTTTGAGCCCGGAAGTGCTGGCCACGCTGGCAAAGCGCTTTCCCGATGCATTCAAGGCCGGGCCCGGGCCTTCGTGGCAGCAGCAAGTTTCGGTCAAGGGCTGGGGATACGCGGTCATCATCCCCACGAGTGTTCAGGCCGATAATGGCGAAGGCTTAACGCAAGGCATTATCGGCCTCGTCAACCAAGGACAGCCGCGCAAGGTGGACGACTGGGGCGCGTTGCGTGCCTGGGCTTGGGGCGCAAGCCGGGCCCTGGATTATTTTGCGACTGACAAGTCCGTCGACGCTAGGCAGGTGGGCATTGAAGGCCTCTCGCGCTACGGCAAGGCAGCGCTGGTCACCATGGCATACGATCCGCGTTTCGCGATTGCCTTTGTCGGATCCTCGGGTGCGGGCGGCGCCAAGATCTTACGCCGCGCTTTTGGCGAACAGGTGGAAAACCTCGCGTCGGCCGGCGAATATCATTGGATGGCGGGCAACTTCCTCAAGTATGCCGGTCCCCTCACGGCGAACGATTTGCCCGTGGACGCACATGAACTGATCGCCCTCTGCGCTCCGCGGCCGGTGTTCATCAGCAGCGGATCGCAACAGGTCGAAGGAGGTTGGGTCGACGCGAAAGGTATGTTCCTGGGAGCTGTCGGCGCCGGGCCCGTGTACAAGCTGCTCGGAAAGAAGGATTTGGGAACCAGCGAATTACCGCCCATGGAGACCGCGCTGATCGATGGCGATATAGCCTTCCGGCAGCATCGTGGCGGCCACACCACGGGCCCGAATTGGCCGACGTTTCTGACGTTCGCGAGCCGCTACATCAAAGGTCCGCCGCTCGCGCCAGGATCGCCTCCAGAGAAACCCTCCGCCGTAACCGATATACATCCTGACGCAGCCGAACTCGCCCAGATCGATCCGCGATAGCAGTGACTACCGCAACCCTCGTCCCCTCGCACGTCACACAGATGTGCTCACTTTTCGCGTCAATGCTCGCTTGACCGTTCCTTCGAGCGCCAGCTTGGCGGCATCGTATTCCGCTCCCGAGATGGAGCCGTCCCGTCGGGCAATCTCAAGCTCAAGGAACTCTTCCTTCAACACCTCTAAGAATGAACTTGGTAACGGGGCAGACTGGCGAGTTTGCGAGGCCGCCTTGCCCTTCATCCGCGGCCAGGTGAAACCCCGCGTGCGCCGCATCAGGAATCCGCACCCTCCCAGCAATATGACTCCGCCGACTCCGAAGACCCACCACCGCAATGAAGATGACGAAGACGCAGGCGTCGGATCTCTCCGCGCGGAAGCCGGCACTTGCGGACTCACCGGAGCAGAAACCGCGGGACGGGACAGCAGACCGGCTTGTGATTGCGCTTTGGATTGGGCGCCAGCTTTGATCGGCGGAAGCGCTCCGGCTCCGGAGACTTCAAACTCTGGGCCCGCTCCCGCTTCCACCTGATTGGCTACCTCCACTTGATAGCTGTCGTTGCCTGTGGCCAGGACCTGGAAAGCGGGAGACGACGATGCAAATTTCATCGTCGGCGGAATCATGACCGCCAACTGCTGCAGCGGATATACCCTGTTGCTACGAAATCTGGCGTGGCCCTCGTAAGGCAGATCGTAGTTGAAAGCGAACTTGGTGGATCCCGGCCGCAAAGGGAAGTTCACCGTGTAGTATCCAGGCTCGCCCGGTACGGCCGAAGCGGAAATCAGCACGCCCATCTTTTCCGAGCCGGCGGCCAGAACAGAATCAATCCGGGCATGGGTGGGCAAGTAAACTTCAAATGTGCGCTCACCGGCCTGTGTCAGCGGCGGGTTGGAATCGTTCTTGATCTCGATCATGTCGGAGACGTGAAGCAGTTTTCCGTTGGTCCCGGTGCGGATGATTTCGATGCTGCCGGTTATACCCTGCACCTTGGCGGCCGCGTCAAAAACGTCGATGGAGACAGCATCACCCGCCGAAATGCGCTGATCGTAATTGACGCCCTGGTGGACCACGCGCACTAGATGCAATTTTGCCGGATACCGCACCGTGAGGGTAAATGATCCCTGCGAATCGGTCCGGGTGCGTGCTTCCTCCTGCATACTCTGGTCCAGACGAAGAAGAATTACTTCGTCACCCCCCGCGAGCCGGCCGCGAGTCTGGTTGCGGACTACGCCCGTGATGGTGTCTGCTGCCAGCGCGGCTGCAGAACAACCGGCAATGAGGCCGACGCCCAAGATGATCGTCCTCAAGACGTTCTGCCGTCCCAAAGATTTCCTGCCACAGATACGGATCACCGGCCTCCTTGGTTCTTGGCGACTGTAGGGTTTCGGCCCGTCAGAACGCGTTCCGAACTGCAAATATTACTTTCACAAATCAAAGTATCCTGCATGCCTTATGGATCACTCGATCGCCCGCTCGCTTGCCGCGGTTTTCGTCGGATACGTCGAGCGGCCGAACATAATGCCAGTTTCCACCTCAATCGGCTTCCCGCCCAGCAAATAAGGCTTGAACTTCCACTGCTGGAGCGCGTCGGTGATAGCTTTTGCTTGTTCGGGAAAGGCGCTGAGAAAGTGAATGTGCTTTACTTTGCCTTCTTTACCGATGATGATTCGAACCGGAACGGGGTTGAACCTATGTTCGGTTAAGACGGGGTCAACCCGCGTAATCACGTTCTCGTCCGTGGCGTAATCCTTGATGCAGACCGGGACAGCGCCCCCGCCTGTCCCTGCCGTGGGACCGGCTTCCGCGGGCAACTTCATCTGGTTCAGATCCAGGACCAGGCTTTCCAGCAGTTTGGTGTCACGGCTGGTCAGCACGATTTGCAGCGCGTGACAGCGAATCTCGGTAGCCAAAACATACCAGTGCAGCTCCGCTATAGGAGACCAATACGCAAAGAAGCTGAAATCGCTGCCGGCGATCTTGGTCCGCATAGGTGGCAGTTCCACTTTGTAGTCGGCTTGTAAGTGGTCCTTCGAATAATTCACGAGATCCAGCGCGTTGGCCGCGGGAAACGGCGTGAAGAACATGTCTTGAGCGGTAACCAGGATAGTTCCCCGGACAGGTCCCTTGAATGTATCCGCAGGCCTGAACTGCGCCAGCACGTAGCGGCCGCTGTCCGACGGAGGCGGCCCCTTGTATTTTTCTTCCCAATCCCGAGGTAGTGCGTAACTCATTTGAAAATACTGGTCGCTGAAAACATTGTTGGTCACGCTGCCACCTTCCGGCACGGGAGTTACGGAATCACTCGCGCTCGACCATGCACCCTTTACCAGGATCACTCCGGTCGGCACCTTCGACCCGGGCTGAATATTGTCGGAAAAATCGCCGCCGTTCTTTGGCGGGTTTTGCGGTTTGGTGGCCTGCCCCACGGCAGGCAACGAGACTGAGAGCGCTAGAACCAGCAACGAAACTCGATAGTTCATATTCCCCCACGAATCCAAGCGACCTTTGTCCGGCGACCCCGGCGAATCCGTCGCGCGGATCATTTCTCAATTGGAAAGATGCTGGCGAGACACTTTCGTGTCTCGCCAGACGGACGCCGTAAAGCGATTACAGCGAGCGCAGGAAATCCAACACTTCCTGCTGCTGGGTGGTTGAAAGGTCTTCGAAGAAATCTTCCTCCACGGTACTGGCCTCGCTGCCATTGCTCGCGTGGTCGCGGATTGCCGTGACCAGATTCGTAGTGCGGCCATCATGCAGCAGGAAAATCCGCTGTCCCAGACCCCACAAGGGAGCGGTGCGGAACTGGTTGCCGCCCGCGCTGCCCTGCGAGACATTGTCCGCCAAGAGGGTGCCCATGTTATGGATCTCAATATCGGAGAACGCATTCACGGGAGCTTTGCTCAACGATGAAGTGAAGCCCGACGGTTGCGTCGTGCCTGGCGAAGGATTGTGGCAAGTTGCGCAGCCGATAGAGCTAAACAAGGCACTGCCAGCGGCGATGGTCGCTGAACTCACACTCGATCCGTTCAGCACAACCCCACCGGTTGGCGGCGGAGCCAGGAACCGCATGAAGTTGGCAAACGCCGAGACGTCGTCGAGAATCGCTGTACCCGTCGATCCTGGGTTGGACGTGTCTTCCGGATAACCGGCCCCACCGAGGTTCAGGCAGGTCGACACCAGCCCCAAATCGCCGGTACCGCCAGCGCCGTCTTCCCCAGGCAGTGGACGATCTTGGGGAAACAGCAAGTTGCTGATGCCCATCTCAACGTTGTAAGCCTCACCGGCAAAAATGTGCAGCGACTTGTTCTGTGCCTTCCAGCCAAAGCGGCTGATGGTTCCGTCGTTGCCGTTGTGATTGAAAGTGCCGGAAATACCCAAGTTATTGTTGAGATTCTTCACCTGGTTGTTCAACAGGGTCGAGTCGTCCAGGTTCTCGATCAGGCCTGCGCCAAAGACCGGAGTGGGAATCCGGAAGATAATATCGTTCTCCGCCACAGCAGTGGCGAAGCTGGGCTGCGGCAACGCGGTGCTGCTGTTGCAGGTGCCGGCGTCGGAGCGGCCAGTCACAGTGAACAAGGTTTCCACCCCTCCATTAGGAGAGTTGGTGTTGACCGAGCCGTTGGTGTTAAAGAAGAACGGGAACCGCGCTTCAAGGGTTGGCCCAGTGGCCGTAATGAAAGACGGCATTGTGTTGCCCGGCGCGACTCCGTTGCTGGTGAACTCGAATTGAGGGTTGGTGGCAGCGCCCGTCCCGCCGATCGCAGGTTGCGCGTGGCATGAACTGCACTGATTGGAGTTAAACCGCGGTCCCAGGCCAACGTTCGCGGAGTTGGAAACCGTCTCCACTTCCTGGAAGCGAGTTTGACCGTCAGTGAAAAAACCCAGAATCCCAGAGGGACTGTTCGACAACACCGAAGAGAGTGCCGCTCCTGTGCCGCGGTTGCCACTCTGAACTCCAGGATCGGTTTGAGCCAATGCCGTTCCGGCGAGGAATAGCAGTGCCAAAATTAAAACTGATGCGAGTCTAGCTGTCTTGATCACGACTCCTCCTTGTAAGTGTCTTCTCCTGGTTTTTCCTTGGCCCCCACTCGGGACCCCTGGTTAAGCGCCCTGGGGACCGATATCCCGGGGAATGCACTGCCTTGCCCTGCTGCAATGGCCAGCGAACCCGCCAGCGGCAGAACCTGTCACAGAATTGTCAGACGATATTTGCGGAGGTTCGCTTCCCCCTGAGGTCAGAACAGTGAAGAGGAAGCATCGAACGCGGAATCAAACATTCGTCCGATTCACGCGTCTCACGTTTGTGTCGAACACCCGCATTGCCTTGCAGTCGAGACTGTCAAACCATCCGGCTGCGGGTTGAGCCTCTCCGTGAAATAGTAAGCAGCCCGCATATCTTTACCGTAACGGTCTCGGTCCAAAGCGCGGGAAAGATTTGCGCGGGACGTTAACAGATTCTTTCGAGATGGCGAATGAAATAATTATTCTGTTACGAAATCCGAACGGTACGATCCGGAACTGGCGCAGGCACCCGAATCCAACAGCAATGTTTTCAAAAGGATGAAGCGATTGCGGCACAGTTTGTGACGTTGCGGTGATTCGTCGAAGATCACCTGAACTGAAGCTCGAATAACCTAAGCCTCGGCGCACAAGACTAGAACGAAGATTAGAAAGCTCGCCGCTGCCAGCTTTGCCATAACGCGCGAAACCATGTATGGTGATCGCATTCTTTTCCAGTACCCGGCGCCAACTTGAGCTTGATCTCGCGAGCAAGCCACTTGAGTGCGTGCGGTTTGCAGCGCCGGAAACCGAAAAACCTAACTTTCGAAAAGAGGGCACAATGAAACTAAATCGTTTGCTGTCTGTTTTTGGGATGCTCCTGTTAATCGCAGGTTCGCTGGCGGCGCAGGAAAAACCCGGAACCCTGGCCAGCATAGAGTTCCAGAAGATCAAGAATGGAACGGTTCCGCAGTACGAGGCGGGAAGAAAGCAGAAGGCGGCATGGCATAAGCAACAGAACGATCCTCTCCCCTTGCTTGTGTGGGAGACGATCAGCGGCGACAATACCGGCGACTTCATAGTCGGCCGCTTCGCCCAGCACTGGGCGGATTACGACAAGCCGGCCGTTACTGACGAAGCCGACCAGGCCGAGTTCGAAAAGGTGATGGGCGCGTACGTGGAGTCCGTCACCCTTCGCTACTACAACTTCCTGCCCAAGATCAGCAACCCTCCCAGCGGCGCCACGGGGCCTGTCAAGTTCTCGGAGATCATCATCTTTCACGTGCGCTACGGGAAGGACTCGGACTTCCGGTCAGCCATCAGCCGGGTATACGACGCCTCGCAAAAGACAAAGTGGCCGGTCAATTTCGAATGGTACGCGTTGGTCAACGGCGGGCTGACGGGCGAATATGTGCTCTCCATTCCCCACAACACCTGGGCCGATTTCGAGGATAAACCTGACGTAAAGCCCTTCCGCGACATGCTCAAGGAAGCTTTTGGACAGTCGGAGGCCGATTCCATCGTTGATCGCATCGACCACTCGGTGGAGAAAGAGACCAGCGAGATCATCAAATTCCGTCCCGACTTGAGCTACCTGCCCGCCAAATAGCGCTTCACTACCAACCTCCAAGAGCGGGCCGTCCGCCCTTGGCGTCCCAACAGAAGTGATGGTGCCCACCTTCGAGCTTCCGCGGAGGTGGGCGCCACAGACGCCAGTCGTCGCAAAGTTCATAGCCCGCCAGCCTTTCGCAGTTCGCGGACCGCTGCCGGAGCGACCAGGTCTGCTCCCAAATCAATTCTTGACCCGGGTTCGCAAATCGCGAATAATGAATGCAGTTCGCGATCTGCGAAGCTCGCGGCCCGCGCTGAGTTCCGGCTTTGAAAGTACTGGGAATGGAAGTTCTGGACAAGGCGAAGAGAGCACACGGCGATTTGACATCCTCAGTCGCTACGTGGCTCGCGATTGCCAGAGAAGCCAGATGGAAGCACCTGAACGAAGTGCGTCAGACGTGGCGCAATACCGACTGCGTGAAAGGGAAAACCATTTTCAACATCAAGGGAAACAGCTATCGCCTGATCGCGACTGTTAACTACGAGAGTCAGACCATCGTCCTAAAAATGCTCGTCACGCTCGCCGAGTACAGCAAGGGGGAGTGGAATCAATGAATCCAGTCATGGAATACAGGCAGCTTATCGCCGAGGTCCCCCCGAAGATCATCCATACCGAGGAAGAAAATCGATACTACCTGAAGAAACTGGAACAACTTAACGGCCGCTGGACCGAGCTAACCCAGGCGGAGCGGGATCTACACGACACGCTCGAAGTACTCGTCGAAGATTTCGAAAAGAAGACCTACAAGATTCGCGCGGCAACTCCAATAAAAGCGATCAAAGAGCTTATGGCGGCGAATGATCTTAAGCAGAAGGATCTGATCGGTGTGTTCGAGACCGCCAGCGTCGCCTCAGAGGTTCTGATGGGCAAGCGAGCCTTGACAACCGGCCATATTCGCCGCCTGAGCAAGCGCTTCAACGTATCGCCCGCTATTTTCCTGTAACAAAAATTAAGGGCGGCCTTCAGGCCGCCCTTAAAGCTGGAAACTGGGAACTGCTCTTAGGCCCGCGCCGGACTCTCTCCACCCTTTGCGATTCCCGGCCGTCCCGGCTCCGGCTTCAGTACCTGCTGCACGCCGTCGTCGGGCTTGGCCGGCAACTTCACCGGAGGCAACTCTTTGCCATCCACCAGCAGCTTGATTTCGGAAGCATCGAGCACTTCGCGCTCCAGCAGGGCCGCGGCGATCTTTTGCAGAGTTTCGCGCCTTCCTTCCAGAATCTGCTTTGCCGTCTCGTAGCCATGGCTCACCAGCCGGCGGACTTCTCCGTCGATCTTGATCGCGGTGTCCTCGCTGTAGTCGCGGTGCTGGGCGATTTCGCGGCCCAGAAAGATTTGCTCTTCCTTCTTGCCGAAGGTGAGCGGACCCAGTTCGCTCATGCCCCATTCGCAGACCATCTTGCGTGCCAGCTCGGTGGCTCGCTCAATGTCGTTGCCCGCGCCCGTGCTCATCTGTCCCAGAAACAGTTCCTCGGCCAGACGCCCACCCATCAGAATCGCGACGTCGGTCTCCAGATATTCCTTGGTGTAGTTGTGGCGATCGTCGACGGGCAACTGCATGGTTACGCCCAGCGCCATGCCCCGAGGAATGATGGTGACTTTATGCACCGGATCGGAACCCGGCAACATTGCCGCCACCAGCGCGTGCCCTGCTTCGTGGTACGCCGTGACTTTCTTTTCCGCATCGGAAAGAATCATCGACTTGCGTTCCACGCCCATCAGCACTTTGTCTTTGGCGACTTCGAAGTCGAACATGAGCACGGCTTTGCGGTTCTGCCGGGCTGCCGCCAGGGCAGCCTCGTTCACCATGTTCGCCAAATCGGCGCCGGAGAATCCCGGAGTTCCCCGCGCCAGCACCGAAAGATCGACATCTTCGGCAAGAGGAATCTTGCGGGTATGCACACGCAAAATCTCTTCGCGGCCGCGCACATCCGGCCGGCTCACCACCACGCGGCGATCGAAGCGCCCCGGCCGCAGTAGCGCCGGGTCCAGCACATCGGGCCGGTTGGTCGCGGCCATCAGGATGACGCCTTCGTTCGATTCGAAGCCGTCCATCTCCACCAGCAGCTGATTCAGCGTCTGTTCGCGTTCGTCGTGCCCGCCGCCCAGGCCGGCTCCGCGATGGCGTCCCACAGCGTCGATTTCGTCGATGAAAATAATGCACGGAGCGTTCTTCTTGCCCTGCTCAAACAGATCGCGCACCCGGCTGGCGCCGACTCCAACGAACATCTCCACAAAATCCGACCCGGAAATCGAGAAGAACGGAACGTTGGCTTCGCCTGCAACCGCCCGCGCCAGCAAAGTCTTGCCCGTTCCCGGAGGGCCAACCAAGAGCACTCCCTTGGGAATGCGTCCGCCCAGCTTCTGAAACTTCTGCGCCTCGCGCAGAAATTCGATGATCTCGCGCAGCTCTTCCTTGGCTTCGTCCACGCCGGCGACGTCTTTGAACGTCACTTTCTTCTGCTGCATTGAAAGCAGCCGCGCCCGGCTCTTGCCGAACGACAGCGCCTTGTTTCCGCCCGTCTGCATCTGGCGGATCATGAAAAACCACAGCGCTCCCAGCAGAATCAGCGGAGCCCACGTGCCCAGCAACTGCAGCGGCCAGCTCCCGCTGTTGATGTCTTTGACCGTGACGTCAACATGCTTGTCGTTCAGGGTCTTGTACATCTCGGAATAGTTCGCAGGGACGGTGGTGTGGAACCCGGAGCCGTCCTTGGACTTGCCATGCACTTCCTGGCCGAGCACAGTGACTTCCTTGACGTTGCCCTGATCCACGTCGCCGAGGAACTGCGTGAAGTTGACTTCTTTTTCCTTCTGCCCGCTGCGGCCCTGCTGAATAACTTCCCACAACAGGAGGGCAGAAAGTCCGATCACCAACCAGAACACCACGGTCTTAACTGTCGAATTCACCAAGATACTCCTGAAAACGCTACTCTCGAAAACTGGGGCACGAGATGTGCAGATCCACCCACCCACCCCGACGGCCTTGCAACCCTCTTAGATGCCGTTCAACCCGTTTGGATGGGAGAATTCCGTGAACACTTTTTATTTTACCCGTTCTTTCAAAAAAAAGTGTGAGTTTGTTCGCGTAACTTAAGTCATGGAATTGACGGGAGTTGCGGCCAGATACGGCAGGTTGCGATTGGTTTGTTCAACGGCGCCTAAGCCATATCCCACCAGGAAAGTCTCATCCACCAGAAAGCCGAAATAATCCGGCTGCAAGGCCACTCGCCGCGCCGCTTGGCGGTCGAGCAGCGTCACCAGCTTCACCGACGCCGCTCCTCGCGCGCGCAAGTCGTCCATGAGGAAGTCGCTGGTCACGCCCGAGTGCACCAACCCCTCCACCAACAGGATGTGATGCCCGCGAATATCCGGCTCGTGGCTGAAAAAAATCTCAATCACTTCGCTGGCGTCGCTGCCCTGCTTGCTGTAACGGGGCTTGATGAACTGGCATACCACCGGCACTTCCAGCGCCCGAGCCAGGTCGGCCATGAACATGAACCCGTTCTCCAGCACGGCCAGTGCTTGGATGGTTTGCCCTTTGTAGTCGTCCGAGATTTGCCGCCCCAGTTCTTTCACCCTCTTCTGGATCTGTTCCGCTCTGATCACCTGGCGAAGTGGCTCGGCTCTGGGGCTATTCATGATTAAGACCGTTCATGAGTGACGTATCTCCCGATTCGATGGATCGAATAGATCGAAGCTCTAAATTGCGCATTCCTCGACCCACGGCATTTCGCGGATCAGTACCGCTTTCTGCCCCGGCTTGGCGCGGAGACTGGCGGGAACCGCAAAGCCGCGCATCCACACAATCTCATTTCCGCTTGCGGCCACAGGCCAAAGCCTGCGCTCCGGCTGCGCTATGTGGCGCTCCTGTAGCAGTTCCTTGATCTTCTTCGGCGCTTTCGTATGCGCCGGCCAAAACCGGTCCCCCGCACGCCAGTTCCGCACGATCAACCATTTTGGCAGCAACTCTGCGCGAAGAAGTTGCTGCGGATTATACTCCGCCCCCTGCGATTCCGGAGTGATTGCCGTTGTGATCGCCGACGCTATCTCCGAAGCGGTCTCCGAAGTGACGACCAGCGCTTCGATCACTACGTCCAGTTCCGGCACGATAGCACGTCCCGGCAATGCCAGCGAGTATTCGTAGTCCTCCGATCGTTCTCGTCGGCGCGGGTCAGGCGCGACAAGTACCAGAGTGTCGAGCTCGCGGACGATTCTCCAGCCCAGCGGGAGCGACAACTCTTTTCCCGCAGGCCCCGGTTCTGCCGCGAAGCGCAGGATTTCTTCGACGTGCTTGAATTCGAGGGAAATGCCTGCATAATCCGCGACCGCCTTCAGCGCTCTTCTCTGCACCGCTGCCGGTTGGGACAAAAGCCACGCCCGGCTGATGGAGGCGTTCACGGCAGGCGGGCCGCTCGGATCCAGAAATTTCTGCTCCAACAATTCAGGGTTGGACGGATGATTCTGCGGGGATCCTTGAAGCGGGGACCTTTGAAGTGAAGGGATTTGGAACGACGAAGTCTGAATCTGCACAAGAGATTGCGATCCGTCAGAGTTGCGGCCCGGCTGATCCCACTCCGGCCGTGACCACTGCACAACCGTGCCCAGCCAGCCGGAGATTTCGTTTTCCCAATAGTCTTCTTCTCCGCGAGCGATTTCCGCCAACTCAGAAAGACTTTCAGCGATCGCCGGATTGAAGTCGCGCTCCAGCAACGGCAGAACAAGCTGGCGCACGCGGTTGCGCGTGAACTTGACGTCGGCATTGGTCGAATCTTCGCGCCACTTCTGCTTCAAGTCATTCAGATACTGCCGCAGTTCGAAGTGGCGGATGCCCAGCAGGGGACGAATGATTTCGCCGCAGCTTTCTCCGTCTTCATCTTCGACCTCGAGACGCGGATAAATCCCAGCCAAGCCTCGCAGTCCCGTGCCGCGAATCAACCGCATGAGAACCGTTTCAGCCTGATCGTCGAGTGTGTGCCCGGTGGCGACCTTGGTCAGAAGAATTGCTGGGCGAGCCGTGCCTTGGGGTGGCGCAGCGCTTTCAGCGCTGCGAAAAGCCGCGGCATCGATCTGGGCTTGAGCCCTTGAGGTACTTTCAGCATCTTCACCAGAACCTAGCAGTCTCCGAAAGAATCCATACCGCAACTCGCGCGCAGCCGCTTCGACACCGGAGCGTTCCTCGGCGGCGTGCCGTGCCACGTCGCCGCTTTCGCAATGAAATTCCAGCCCGTGTTCCTGCGCCAGCTTCGCGACAAACTCCTGATCCGCGTCCGACTCCGCTCCGCGCAGCTTGTGATTGAAGTGAACGGCGGAGACAACAATCCCGATTTCTTCCCGCAACTCCAGCAGAAGGCGCAGTAGCGCTACGGAATCGATCCCGCCCGAAACCGCAACGCCGACCCGATCTCCGGCCCGCATCACTTCCTGCCGCCGGATGTAGCCCAACACGCGCGCCGCCAATTCATGCACGGAAACATGGTACAACGTGCGGCGTGGCCCGCTCGAAAACGGCAGTATTGTCGCGTGCGGAGACGAGTCCGCCGGCGCTGAGCCCGCAAGAATAACGATCACGCACGCAAGCCACGGTCTTGGCATAAACAGGAATGCCGGAAAGGGCGCGAACCTTTGCTAAATGATTTGCAGCTGCGGCGAAGAATCGGCTGGCTGCCCGGCGAAAGAAAAGAAAACCGCTAGCTCCCCCAGAATCAGTGGTTTGCGAAATCGCGAAGAAGCCTAACAATAGCAATGAGATATATATCGACGCTGGGAAATTCTTGCGCTACTTGCGCGCATTTTGCCGTTGGATGACCCTCAGCACTCCGGAACAAAAGAAAGTCGTTCCTGGTGCGTTCTAGGCGTCCTGGAGGCCATTCTGGTGAGCGTTCTGTGTGCCCGCAAAGGCCCCGCGAGACCGGGTCCGAAACCCTGGGCGGCATAACTCCAATAGAATCAATCGGACGAGAATATGGCTCCTTTAGAATCAACTATCTCCAGAAGTCATAGCGCCGGAACCCGGCCAAACGCATCGACAAAACCCTTCACCACGGAGACACGGGGGGCACAGAGAAAACCAAGTTAAGGCCGGTAATGGGAACTTGTAATCTCCGCCGTTGAGAAGATTACGAATCAACAAGAGGGCAGGAATCGATAAACAAGGTTTTTCTCCCTGTCTCCGTGACTCCGTGGTGAGGAATATCTCTTACAGCGCGGAACTCTTCTCCGCGATCAGTTTCTTGATCTTCTCCACGAACTCCGCCGCTGGCATGTCTTCGGTTTTCTCGTTCCCGCGGGTGCGCACGTTTACCTTGCCGGCTTCGGCCTCTTTGTCTCCCACCACCAGCAGGAACGGAACTTTCTGCATGGCGTGCTCGCGGATCTTGGCATTCATTTTTTCGTTGCGCGCGTCCACTTCCACGCGCACGCCGATCGCCCTCAGTTGCGCCGCAACTTTGTTCGCATAATCCGCGTGGCGCTCGCTGATCGGGATCATCACCGCCTGCACCGGAGACAGCCACACCGGAAACGCGCCCGCGTAGTGCTCGATCAGCACGCCGAAGAAGCGCTCCACCGAGCCGTACAGCGCGCGGTGTACCATCACCGGCTGCTTGCGCGTGCCGTCTTCCGCCACGTATTCGAGGCCGAAGCGCTGCGGCAGGTTGAAATCGAACTGCACGGTCGAAAGCTGCCACAACCGTCCGATCGCATCCACCAGCTTGATGTCGATCTTCGGCCCGTAGAATGCCGCTTCGCCGGGAATCGTCTTGTATTCGATGTTGCGCTGTTTCAGCACCTTTTCGAGCGATTGCGTGGCGTGAATCCACTGTTCTTCGCTGCCCACGAAATTCTTGCGGTCGTTCGGATTCCACGTCGAAAGCTCGGTCTGAAATTTGTCGAAGCCGAAATCTTTCAGCACATCCAAGGCAAATTCCAGGCAACTGGCGATTTCGCCTTCGATCTGTTCCGGCGTGCAGAAAATATGCGCATCATCCTGCGTGAAGCCCCGCACGCGCAGCAGGCCGTGCATCACACCCGAACGCTCGTAGCGGTATACCGTTCCCAACTCACCCAACCGCACCGGCAAGTCGCGATACGACTTCAGCGAGTCTTTGTAGACCAGAATGTGGCCGGGACAATTCATCGGCTTCAAGCGGTATTCGGCGTCGTCGAGCTCCATGGCGTCGAACATGTTCTGGGAGTAGTAACCTTCGTGTCCCGAGGTAAAAAACAATTGCCGCCGCGCCACATGCGGCGTGTAGACGAGCGAGTAGCCGCGCTTCAGGTACTCGGAGCGCATCCAATCTTCCATCTCTTTGCGGATGATGCCGCCCTTGGGATGCCAGAAAATCAGCCCCGGCCCGGCCAGCTCCTGAATGGAAAACAGATCGAGCTGCTTGCCCAGCACGCGATGGTCGCGCTTCTTGGCCTCCTCGACCTGATTGAGATAGTTGTCGAGATCTTTTTTCGAAAAAAACGAAGTCCCGTAGATGCGTTGCAGTTGCGGATTTTTTTCGTCGCCCAGCCAGTACGCGCCGGCAATGTTGAGCAGCTTGAAAGCCTTGATCTTGCCCGTCGAGGGGATATGCGGCCCGCGGCAGAAGTCCGTGAACTTGCCGGTGCGGTAGATGGAAATCTTTTCATCGGGCTTGGTGAACTGCTCGATGAAATGGCACTTCATGAAGTCGCCGTCTTTCTTGAACTCGGCCAGCCCCTGCTCGCGAGGCAGAAATTCGCGCGCGTAAGGAATGTTCTGCTGCACCAGTTCCTGCATCTTCTTCTCGATTTTTTCGAGATCGTCGGGAGTGAACGCCGTCGGGCGATAAAAATCGTAGAAGAACCCGCTCTCGGTGGGCGGACCGTGACCGAGTTTGGTCTCGGGAAAAAGCTCCAGCACCGCCGCCGCCAGCAGATGCGCCGACGAATGCCGGTAAACTTCCAGCGCCTCAGGATCTTTGTCGGTCAAAAGGCGAAGGTCGGCATCTTTATCGAGCGGTTTGGTGAGGTCGATCAGGTCACCGTTCGGGCTTGCTTCGGACGGCACAAACGGCCGCGCCTTGGCTGCCAGCGCCGCATCCGCCAGCCGCGGGCTGATGGATTTGGCGATCTCGAGAGCGGTCGTGCCCTTAGGAACTTCTTTCACGCTCCCATCCGGGAGCTTCACATGAATGCTGTCTGCCATAAGTCGAGACCTGCGGATGCACTGAATGTTTCAGTTTATTGGAGCGGTGGGGGAGGGTCAAACCGCGCCCTCTATGGCCTAGCCGACCGAAATTGGGAAACCGCCGGATCAGGCAGGCTCGGAACACTACAGGCTGATTAACATTACCCATACAGTCCCGAGTCGTGGTACTTATCAATGATGGCTGCTTCGGCCACCGTCGACCGACCACACATCAACTCTCGCATTGGGGGCGTGCGTTACTGTCTGTACTTGACCGATTGCATAGAGTGGATGGACTCCCGCCCTACTAGCTTCGTCCAAGCCATCGTCACTGATCCGCCGTACAGCCTGAAGGAGTATTCGCATGCGGAGAAGGAGAAGCTCCGCAAGGGACGAGGTGGAGTGTGGCGCATTCCACCCTCATTCGACGGATGCACGCGAAGCCCTCTGCCACGATTCACCATCCTCTCCGAGGAAGAACGCGCAAATCTAAAGCGGTTCTTTTCGCAGTTTGCCCAACGAGCCCTCCGTATCCTAGTTCCGGGTGGGCACTTGTTCATCGCCGCAAACCCGCTCCTTTCGCACCTCGTGTATTCGCCGCTAATCGAGGCGGGTCTAGAGAAGCGCGGCGAGGTCATTCGTCTTGTCCAAACACTTCGGGGCGGCGACCGGCCAAAGAACGCGCATAAGGAGTTCCCTGAAGTCGCAGTAATGCCCCGTTCGGCCTGGGAGCCTTGGGGGCTGTTTCGGAAGCCGTGCGAAGGGAGAGTTCAGGACAATCTGCGCAAGTGGAAAACTGGCGGCCTTCGCCGCATTTCCACCGATGCTCCATTTTCCGACGTTATCGTCTCATCTCCCACTCGGCCCGAGGAGCGTGCCTTATCCCCTCACCCCTCCTTAAAGCCGCAGTCCTTCATGCGTCAAATCGTTCGAGCCTCATTGCCGCTCGGCAAAGGAATCGTGCTCGATCCCTTCATGGGCGGGGGCTCGACTATCGCCGCCGCTGTCTCAGTGGGGTACGAAAGCATTGGGCTTGAACATGACCCTACGTTTTTCGAGAGAGCCGCAGCGGGAATTCCGAAGCTCGCCGCCCTGAATGGCAACGGAAAGGGCAGGGCCAACGCAGGTGCTTCCCCAGCTGACAACCACCAACAAAGACTTGCGTTGCTCGGTGAATCGTGAGAACGTTTTGGCGCAATGGCTTTCGATTCAGAGGGATTCGACCGCGCGGTCGCTCTGCCGCCCGAACTGAGAATCAGCCACATTCGCGAAGCTGTCGAGCACGTTGAAGAGCGCGCATCCGAACTTATTGACATCTACTTCGAGCAAGCAAATGTCTTTAGTGGAATTGTCGGCATTATCGGCGTCCAGGCTTTACATTCCCTGAGCCCCTATAAGAAACACAAACATCCTGATGTCGCCCAACAACGGTTCCCCGATCTTTCGTTGCGTGGGAGACTGAGTCCGCCGCCAGAACAGGCTTTAGAGTCCAAAGGGTCGACTCGCCCTTGGCCACTGCAGTCCCACTACAACCACGCCGGCTGGTACATCGTTTGGCGCTACGCCGTCGACCAAACGCGGCGTTTGAAGAAGGGTAAGATGGTCGCGATTTGGAGAGTCGATATCCCGTTTCTCGGCGAAGAAGACTGGAAGTACGAAGGCAGCAAGGCCGCCGAGGGACGCGGCGGCCGTACCCATACTTTCGGAGTAAAGAATCCTGCAAAGAGGTTCAAGGACTCGATCGTCTATCAGAGTCCAAGGATCAAGATAAGTCAGGGCGGCCCTGTCTTGAGCAGGAGCGATGACTGAGCATCCGACCGGTCCTACATCGCCACGTCCTTCACATGCGACGCCACATACCAGATATTCCCAAACGCATCCTTCACAGCCGCGCTTCTGTCGCCATAAGGCTGATCCGCAGGTTCGTGCACTGACGTTGCCCCCGCCGCAATCGCCCTCCGGTAAGCCGCATCCGCGTCGGGCATGTAGAGATAGAACATCGACTTCATGGGCTGATATTTTCCCTGGGCTTCGCCCATCTCGATGTACGACGTGCCGACTTTTAGCATGGTGTGATGAATCACTCCATCTGGCGTGGCGTGGCGACCCAGTTCCTCGGCTGCGAACGCGCGGTTCAGGAAGTTGATCACCGGCTCCGCCCGCAGCGGATGGAGATACGCCTGTATCGTGGGCGCGCCCTCCCACTTGTAGTCCCCCGTCTTGCGCGTCGCGATGTACCAGTGATTGCCGGCCGCATCGATCACACTGGCCGAGCGCTCTCCGTAAAACTGATCTACGGGTTCCTGGAGCGACGTGCCGCCGGCCTGCAGCGCGCGCTGGTAGGCTGCGTCGCAATCGCGAACGTAGACGTGAAACGCCCCGAGCACCGCGTCTCCCTTCCAGGCCAGCCCCGCGCCGCCCCCGCCGATCATCAACATGGAATCTTCGATGCGGACCTCGCAGTGATAACCGCCGGCCGAGCCCACATCGCGGAAAGTCTCTTCCGCGCCAAATGTTTTCTTCACGAACTCGATCACGCTCTCGGCGTCAGGCGCGACCAGGTACGGCGTAACGGTGCGGAAGCCTTCGCGAACCGGATTCACACCCTTCTGCCGCTCGTCCTGCGCGGGAATCTGCCCGCCCTCGGGTCCGGTTGTCAGCCCCTTCATGCGTCGGTGCATCTCTTCGACCGACATTTCTTCCACCACCGTGGAGATGTTCCACGTGTAGCCGAAGGGATCGACAAAGCTTCCCTCACGGCGGCCGTAGAACTGATCTTTGATTGGCAAAATCGTTTTCAACCCGGCAGCCACGGCCCGCGCCGCGAAAGAGTCCACGTCGGCAACCTGCAGGCCCAACTGCACCGGCGAAGAGCCCAGCGTTTCCGCGCTGAATCTTCCGCCCTCCGGCCACTCTTCGGAAAGCTTGATCGACGAGTCGCCGATCGTGATCTCGGCATGCGCGATTGATCCTCCGACTTCGAAGCGCATGGTTTCCTTCGCGCCAAAGGCTTGCTTGTAGAACTCGATCGCCTTGGCCGCATCTTTGAACGTCAATCTTGGGCTTGCGGTGGTGTGAACGGACGCAACAGGTTCAGCAACGGTGCTCATAGTTTTCCTCCCTTCAACCAATTCGGATTTAAGCCGTACCTTGAACTCTTCACGCGGCAGATCGCGCAAGTCCGCGGCTACGCGTACCAGCGGCTCGAGGCTCGCATCAACCTTCGCAGGCTTGCCGTCCGCCCGCGCCAGCAAAGCGTCCACGGCGCGGTTCAACTGCTCGATCTTCTTTGCGTCGTTGTTTCGCGGATTCAGAGAGCGCTTAGGCATCGGCGCCCTCCATGCGCGCCCGCAGACTGGTGAGGGCACGGAACTGCAACTGCTTCACCGCGCCCTCGGTCTTGCGAATCTCCCGCGCCACTTCCTTGATGCTTTTCTCTTCTACAAATCGCAGAACCACTACGCGCCTCTGCTCGGCGGGCAACGTATCGACGAGGCGAAACAAAGTGGCTCGCCGCTCCGCTTTCTCGAGTTCCGTTTCTGCCAGGACCAGTGTTTCGAGTTCCGCCGCACTTGCCTGTGCGGATTCGATCAGTTTCGTGTCGTCCGTGACCTGCTCCCGGCCGGACCGCTTCCAGCGGTCCGAAATGAGATTCGCGGCAATGCGGAACAGCCATGCGGCAAACGGAATCCCCCGCCATTCAAACCGTTTCAGGTTAGCCAGCGCCTGATGAAAAACCTCGGCGGTCAAATCCTCAGTGTCGGCGCGGTTTCCCACGCGCCGCACGATATACGCGTAAACCCGCTCGAAGTGATTCTCGTAAAGCTCGGCAAAGCGCGCAGGATTCTTCTGCGCCGCTTCGATCAGAAGCCGCTCGTCCGCTTCTTTCCTCAGAGCCTTCAACGAGTTCTCCGCGGGTTCGCCTTACATATAGGGTAACGGCCGGGAAGGGAAAAAGTTACGTCAGAAAACGGGGATTATGCTGACGCGAGGGTTTCCGCATAGACAGATCTTCCGCTCCCTTCTGGACCCTCGCCGACAGCACCTCAATCTTTCACCTTCAGCCCGCCGTTGAGATTGGCTCACCCACGCGGATCTCCAGCGGGCGGCATTTATGTGGTAAGTATCATCGGCAGCAGTTCGCAGGCGCCGACCAGCGCGACCGGGACGATATCCAAGTGCGCCTCGATCGCCAGAAAAAAAACCGGCAGAAAAGGTTTAATCTCGCCGTCCGGCGTGTGCCCTCGGTACTCGCTACTTCTTTCCTCCCACCGCGCTCAGGCACTTTCCGTACAACTCGAGCAGATGCGCGGCATAGTCTTCCGGTTTTGCGGCCGGGCCGCTGCCCTGGAATCCAACTCCGCCGCCACCGGAGGTCCTGCCGTAGCCGGTGGTCATGGCCACAAACTTCATCAGATCGAGCGCGATATCTTCATTGCGGCGCGCGCCCGCATGCAAAGCTGGACCTTCTTCCATAAGTCCTTCTCCTGATCCGGAAATAATGGGTACGTCGTCGTCTTCGTGCTGCATACGCACCGTCCAACCAACAAGGACAAGCTTCGCCAGCGATCGCGCCGACCTTCGATGATAGCAGGGCAGGCAGCGCAGTGTCCGGCATCTCGTTTCCGGGTAGTGGGCCGCCTCGGCCTACGGCGCCACCTTACTGGTCGCCACTTCGCTCATCAGCGCCAGCAGATTCTCCTCCGAGTCGCGGAAAAACGTCATCCACAAATCGTGGGTTGGCATCTTCGCAAGCAAGTGGGGCTCATCCTCGAAGTGCACTCCGGTCGCTTTCATCTTGCTGTGCGCTCCGTGAATGTCGGGCACGGCAAAATAGAGAACCGAACTGGGATGATCGAACTCCGGCTTCTCCGGGCGCGACAGCATCAAACGCACCCCGCCGCAGTCGAAAAACGCCATTCCCGGCGGAGCCTTAAACAACAGCTTCAGGCCCATCGCGTCCTGGTAGAAGGCTGTGGCCCGTTCTATGTCTTTCACGTTTACGGCAACCTGCCCCAGCCTTGCGATTCCGACGCTCATCGCAATTGCATCCATCGTCCTTGACCTCAAAGAACCAAATTAGTTAGCATAGCTAACTATATTGAATGGCCGAAGTCAAGTCCAAATATATCGCGCTCGCGCCGAAGACGTTCGAGATCGCCGACCGCCTCCATTCCGCAGCCATCCATATGCTGCGTCGCGTGCGCAGACAGGACGCACTCACCGGCGAAGGTCCGGCACGCCTTTCCGCGCTATCGGTGCTGGTCTTTGCCGGCCCCAGGACACTCAAAGAGCTCGCCGCCGCCGAACAGGTCAAGCCGCCCACCATGAGCCGCATCGTCGCCGGACTCAGGCGCAGCCGTTTGGTTGAAATCGAGCGCGATGTCCGCGATGCCCGCCTTATGCGCATCTACGCCACGGCCAGAGGCGTGCGCCTTATAAAGCGAGGGCGCCAGCGCCGTATCGAATATCTCGCCGTCCATCTCAATGCCCTCACCCGCGGCGAACTCGCCAAACTCGGCGCTGCCGCGCAGATCCTGGAAAAGATCTTGCACGACTCGCAGTGACTCTTACCGCTCGCGACTTAGGCCGAGATATTCGCTGTCGCAGGTGAGGCGTTCGAGATGGAAACCGGCGCCGTCGCTCCCTGGGCCGAAGGTTCCGATCTACGTTTCTTCCGGTTGTTCGTGTTTCGTAACAGACGCATCTTCCTCGTTGACGCGCAAGCCTCTCTGTTCTACCATTCGCGGCTGTCTTCCCTCTAGCGGTAAGGGCGCGTTCGTGCGCCTGAGCTCGGGCCCCAATCGCAGTGCGGAAAGCGCATGAATACCTCAACTGAATATCTGCACCGGAGGACCGTCTATGCTTCGACCCAAGACTGACTTAGAGCTCGCGCGGCACATCATCGACTACAATCCCGACGATCCTAAAACCCACGCCGTCTGGACCCTCCCCCAGTCCATGATGGCGAGGCGGTCGGATCTCAAGCCCGTACCGTGGCCCGCGAGCCTTGCGCCCAAACCGCAACCGCTCAAGGGAAAGTTCGGAGCCGACGATCCTTTGCCCAAGACCGATGTGCTAGTTGTCACCTGGACCGTCGCGGAAGGCCAGGCACTCTCTGACGTGCTCACTCCCGGTTATCGCAGCGACCAGGATTGGTACACCTACAGCCATCTCTATTCGGACTATGTCAGCCTAATTCGCAAAGGCGCTCCTGCTTCCGATGAAAAGTATCTGGCGAAATTTTTCCCGGTGAAAATCGGCGGTAAGAATGTCATTTGTGCCAAGTCCAATCTTCACCTCAGCCAGGACGGCCCCAAGATGCCCATCCAGAAGTTGTGGAATCAGATGATCGCCGAAACCGGCGCCACGCTGGTCATTACGACAGGTACGGCCGGCGCCGTCGATGCCGCCGCCAGACTGGGCGACGTGGTTGTCGGACGGACCGTGGTGTTCGACTGCAACAAGACTTTCAAGAATGCTTCGTTCAACGGCCAGCGCTACAACGCGCCCAACGCCGTGCCCTCAAAGAATTTCTCCGTCGCGCGTTCCAAGCTGCTTCCGGTCAACGCCAGCCAGCTTCCCGGTCCCGCGCGGACGGCGGCAATTTTCTACCAGCCACCCAAGTCTCCGTCCATAGACGGAGTGGTCACCACCGATTTCTTTGCCTTCGGCAACACCACCAACACCTACGGCCTGCAGGGCAAAGGCGCGACCGTGGAAATGGGAGACGCGGTTCTCGGACTGGTCGCCAAAACACTGGGGAACAAGGCCCCCGCATGGCTTGCCATTCGCAACGCCAGCGATCCTGAGATCAATGGCAAACTTACGCCCAAGGAGCAGAATCAGCAGGCAGCGCAAATCTACGAGCACTATGGTTACTGGACGACGGTGAACAGTGCCATCGTGTGCTGGGCGGTGATCGCTGCCTGAAGTTCCTGACTGAAGCGCGGTACCGCCGGCCGCCGCAGCCTGGCTCAAACGGAGACCGCAGCCATGGCCGTAAAAAAACTCGACGCAGATATCGCCGATGCGCGCAAGAGCGTGATGCAGAAGCCCGATCTCGCACGCGTCGATCCACTCAAACTCAAACTCGGCAAGCAAGGGGCGCGCCACGACCCGCGCACGCTGATGCTCGCCGCCTATACCACGGCGGCACTGCCCGCGCCGCCGCCCGCTCTCGACCTCACCAAGAAAGTCGACGTCCCTTGGGGCATGATGGAGAACGCTCAACTGGGCGACTGCACGTGCGCTGCCGCCGGCCACCTGATGATGGAGTGGACCGCCAACGCCAAAGGCAAAATCTTCACTCCCTCCGATAAGCAGATCGTCGCCGCTTACTCGGCCGTCACCGGCTACAACCCGCAAACTGGAGCCAACGACAATGGCGCCGTCGAACTGGATGTGCTCAACTACTGGCGCCAGCACGGTATCGCTGGACACAAAATTGAAGCCTTCGTCGCGCTCGAACCGGCCAATCACACGCACGTCATGGATGCCGTCTGGATCTTCGGCGGCTGCTACATCGGCCTGCTCCTGCCTAACAGCGCAAAGACTCAGACCCAAAACCACCAGCCCTGGTCGGTGTCCCCGCAAGGAGCTACCGGCGATGGCGCGCCCAACTCCTGGGGCGGACACGCTGTTCCGGTTGTCGGCTACGACGCCCGCGGGCTAACGATTATCACCTGGGGTGCACCCCAAACCCTGACCTGGGGTTTCTGGGCCGCATATTGCGACGAAGCTTATGCCCTTCTCAGTCCAGATTTTCTGGAAAAGAAAAACGGCCAGCTCACCGCTCCCAGCGGCTTTAACCTGCAGCAGTTGCAGGACGATCTGGCCGACGTGAAGTAAGCGGCGTCAGCAATCCGACGTTGAAAATCGGGGATTCCTTCCTGTCGTATGATCTGTCCATGCCCGTAGGCCACGATTCGGCTACGATTCTCAGCTTTGAGGACGCGCGTCGGGTTGTCGAACAGCAATCTGCATGCGTGCGTAAGAACGGCACGGAAACCGTCGATCTGCTCTCGGCTGTGGGGCGCGTGCTTGCTGAGCAGATTGTGGCCGACCGCGACATTCCGCCGTTTCCGCGCTCCACTCGCGACGGATATGCCGTGCGCTCCGCGGACTTGGCCATGCTTCCGGCAACGCTGGACGTCATCGGCGAAATCAAAGCGGGAGAGAAACCCGACAGAATTCCCTCCGCCGTGAATCATGGCCAGGCTGTTTCCATCATGACCGGAGCACCTGTGCCTGCCGGCGCGGACGCAGTGGCGATGGTTGAGTACACCGCCGAGCACTCTGCCGCACGAGCCGCGCCGCAGAACAATCTCGTCGAGAGCAAGCTCGTCGAGAACAAGCTCATCAAGAACAAGCGCGTCGAAGTCACGCGCAGCGTCGCTCCTGGAGAGAACGTGGTTGCGCAGGGCGCGGAAGGCAAGAAAGACAGCACCCTGCTCGTTCCTGGTTTGCGGCTGAATCAGGCGGCGATTGCTCTGGCGGCGTCGGTGGGAAAATCGAGGTTGGAGGTCTTCGTCCGTCCGCGCGTGGCCGTCTTGACGACGGGCGACGAAATCGTTGACCTCGCCGCCGAACCCGGTCCGACGCAGATTCGCAACTCCAACAGTTTTTCGCTGGCCGCGCAGATTCAGGAGGCTGGCGGCGAGCCTGTACTCCTGCCCATCGCGCCGGACGAGCCAGGGAAGCTGCGGCAACTGATTGAGCAAGCGCTGCAGTTTGATCTGTTGCTTCTGACCGGCGGCGTCTCCATGGGACGCTATGATTTTGTTGAGCAAGCTCTAGCCGAGATCCATGCCGAATTCTTTTTTACCGGCGCGAAGATCCAGCCCGGCCGGCCAGTTGTGTTTGGCCGCGTACCGGCAGGCGACGCAGGGTATAAATACTTCTTTGGCCTGCCCGGCAATCCGGTCTCAACCATGGTTACTTTTGAACTGTTTGCACGCCCCATGCTCGAAGCTCTAGCTGGAATGTCTCCGAGAAAACTCGCGTTTCTTCATGCGCGTCTGAAGTCTGACGTTCGGGTCAGGACTGGGCTCAAGCGCTTTCTGCCTGCGATTCTTTCCGGGGAATTCGAAAACGCTGAAGTTGAACTGGTCGCTTGGCAGGGCTCCGGCGATATTGCTGCAACCGCCCGCGCGAACTGCTACATTGTCGTTCCACCAGACCGCGAGCACATTGCAACCGGCGAGTGGGTTGCCCTGCTGGCGCCGGGAATGCGTGTCTAGCAATCGCGACCCGTGACCGCGCGGAGCGGCGATAGCCGAAGAGCGATAATCGGAGCGCATCTCTCACTCTTCGGCGGTCCCGGCGAAGAAATGTTTCGCGTCGTCTGCATGTAAGATGGAAGTGCAGCATGGTTCGCAAGCTCTCCCATTACGATCAAGCGGGGCGCGCCCGGATGGTGGATGTTTCCGGCAAAGTTGCTTCCCGGCGTGAGGCCGAAGCCAGCGCCTTCGTGAGAATCAAGCCAGCCGTTCTCAGGGCGCTGCCGAAGAATCCCAAGGGCGATCCGCTGGAGGTAGCGCGCGTCGCGGGAATTATGGCGGCGAAGCGCACGGCGGAACTCATCCCCATGTGCCACCCGCTGCCGCTGAGTCTCGTTGATGTGGAGTTGCGGCTGTGCGAGAATGGCGTCGCTATTACCTCCAAAGTTGCCACCACCGCCGAAACCGGCGTGGAGATGGAGGCTCTGGTCGCCGCCACGGTCTCCGCACTTACCACCTACGACATGCTGAAGGGTCTGGATAAAGGGATTGAGATTCAGAAGGTTGTACTGGAACGGAAAAGCGGCGGGAAGAGCGGCGAGTACCGGCGCGCGAAGAAGTAGCGGTGACGAAACTTAGGGAAACTCTGATTGAGTGTCCGAAGAAAAGCCTGAACCACAGAGCGCGCACGAAATGATTCTGATGCACGACTGATGCCATGGCCAACAACGTCAAGTTGCTGCTGGTAGACGACAACCCAATGGTTCTGGGGATGCTGCAGCAGGCGCTGGCCTCGCTGGCCGAAGTGGTCGCGGCCACTGACGCGGCCGATGCGCTGCTCAAGGCGGTGGATGATCCCCCCGACCTGTTGGTGGCCGACTATCGCATGCCCGGAATGGACGGGCGGCAATTGATAGAGAAGCTAAAGACCCGGCCGGCCACGGCCAACTTTTCCGCGGTCTTGATGGCGAGCAAGTCCGACATTGACGAGCGGCTTTCTCCGCAGGACGCCGCCGACGACTATCTGCAGAAGCCGTTCTTTCTGAAGGACGCCACGCGCCGCATCAAGCGGACCATCGACCGCATTGCGCTCGAGAAGATGGCGAAGACCGCGCCTTCCGACGGCGTGGTGCGGGGAAATCTTTCTCAGATGAACGTGATTGACCTGATGCAGTCGCTGGAGATGGGCCGCAAAAGCTGCCGGCTTACGCTGACCAACGCCGGCGAGAAATGTGACGTGTTCTTTGCCGAGGGGCAAGTGAAGCACGCGACCTATGGATCGCTGGTGGGCGACGAAGCTGTGTTCAAGGTTCTGCGCTGGACCGGAGGCAACTTTCAACTCGACTTCGAAGGCAAGACCGATAAGGAAACCACGCAACTGAACACACAGGGCTTGCTGATGGAAGGCCTGCGCCTGCTGGACGAATCGCAGCGTGAGGGCGGCGAGAGCTCCGAATCGAGTAATGTCGCCGCCGCTGCCGGCGCAGGTGGCGCTACGGGTGCGGCAAGCGGAAGCGGCCGAAGGGAAGAAGAGGAAGATGTCCTCCTCGATAGCTGAGCCTAAGGCGTTGGAGTCGAAGGGGTTGACGGCTGCGGTGGTGACTGTCAGCGATTCGTGCGCGCGGGAAGAACGCAAAGATCTTTCCGGGCCGGCGGTCGCCGAGTTCCTGAAGAAACGCGGCTTCCAGATTGTCGCCTGCGAAGTTGTTTCCGACGATCAAATCAAAATTCAGAATATGCTCGTGGGTTTGGCGGAAGTCGCCGCGTTGGTTGTGACTACCGGTGGCACAGGGATCGCGCCGCGCGACGTTACGCCAGAAGCTACACGCGCGGTGTGCGAGAGGTTGCTCGAAGGCGTGGCCGAACGGATGAGAAGCGAAGGCGTGAGGAAAACGACGCTGGCCGCATTGAGCCGCGGAGTGTGCGGAGTGCGGGGGAAGGCGCTGATCCTGAATTTGCCGGGAAGTCCGGCGGGCGCGGTGGAATCGCTGGAAGGGGTGGTGGAACTGATTCCTCATGCGCTGAAGTTGTTGCGAGGCGAGACCGAGCACAGTTAAGTGACTTTTTTACAATAGTATGCGTGATCCAAGATTTTGGTGGTGGCTCAGTTTGAAAAGGGGCGGCTCTGTGTGCGCACGGGAGATCCCTCGTCCCGCTGGTGAAAACGCGGGACTTCGGGATGACGCCGGAGGGGGCGCAACGTTGAAGATTTTCAAATTGAGCCACTACCAAGATTTTCCTTGATTTTACAAGATGCGAGCTTAGAATATAACGATGCCGGCCACCACTAAGAAGTTCACTCCGGAGATCGATGCCGCGCTGTACGACGAATTCGTTAAGGTTGCCAAGGCGAACGGCCAATCGCAGCGGTATGTGCTCGAACAGGCGCTGTCGCACTACCTGCACAACGTGGTTCCGTCGCAGCACCTGGTCCGCCCGGAGGTGATGGACGCCTTCGAGCAATCGGCGGCGCAGAATCGCGATCTGTTGGAGCGCCTCGCCAAGTAAATGGCGGAATATCTGACCGTGGCAGAAGTGTACCGGATGCACTTTCTGCTGATCGAAAGGTTCGGCGGCCTGCAAGGCGTCCGCGACAAGGGCGCGGTTGAGGCCGCTGTTTTTCGTCCGCAAACGGGTTATTACAATTCGATTGAAGAAGAGGCTGCCGCCCTGATGGAGTCACTCGGCAACAACCGCGGCTTCCTCGACGGCAACAAACGCGTAGCTTTCACCGCCACCGACGTCTTTCTACGGCGCAACGGCTTCTACATTGAAGTCGAAAGCGCGGCCGGATACGAGTTCATCTACGGCTCAATGGACCGGCACGAATTCCGCTTTGCCCCAATCCTCGACTGGCTGCGCCATCACATCAGGCCTCTTCGCCCATGAAGGCCATTGGACACATTCTGGCACGCTACACGGCGTGGATCTGGGGGTTGCTTGCGCCACTCGGGATCTGGGGCGTGTTCGTTATCGCCTTTGCGGACTCGGCCCTGCTGGGCATGCCGGTCGACGCGGTGGTGGCGGCCTACGTATACAACGACCGCAGGCATTTCTTGCTCTATGTGATCCTGGCTTGCGCGGGCTCGGCCCTGGGCAGCCTTCCGCTTTATATCATCGGATATCTTGGCGGCGAGAAAGTGCTGCGCAAGCGCATTTCGGAAGAACGCTTTTTGAAAATTCATCGCTCGTTTGAGCGGCATGAGTTCTGGGCGCTGATGTTTCCCGCGATGCTGCCGCCGCCGCTTCCCTTCAAACTGTTCGTGCTGGGCGCAGCCGTGTTTGAAATGCGCTTCAGCGATTTCCTGGCAGCCATTTTTGCGGGAAGGTTCGTGCGCTTTGCGACGCTGGCTTTGCTGACGCTGTGGTTCGGCCCGCAGGTTGTGGAACTGGCGGGACATCTCTTCCGCCAGCATTTTTACTGGGTGCTGGGCGTGATGGCGGGTGCAGTCCTGGTTTGGGCGCTGCGGCGGAGGAGCAAAGCGCGGACGGGTGTCCTAAATAACCACTAATTACACTCGGGGGCACCAAGAAAGTCCGGTGATTCCCGGCTCTGTGTCCCCCGTGGTTGACGAATTCCGGGCACTGCCCAATCGAAGAGAACGGATGACTCGCAGCTCACTCACTTAGGCAGCGGCGATGTCGTTACCAGCAGACTTTCGCATCCAGCCTGAAAGCGCGTGCAGGAATACGGGCGTGCCGAAGAAGGCGATGGAGAAGAACAGGTCGCTCTCGACGGTTCCGCTGAAAAACGGGATTCCGGCCGTGTAAGACATCATCAGGCCGGTGAGGGTGCGGGGATACATATCCGGCCAGGCGGCCCAAACGGCGAAGTTGCTGAGCAGGAAGAATGAAACCGAGCTAGCCAGCGCGGCTCCGACCACGCGAACCGGTCCGGCGTTCTTGCGCAACATTGCGGAACCGAGCCACAACATGGCGGCGTACCAGGCCCAGGTGATCAACTGATCCCAAGACAAGGCGTAGGCGTAGACGAACTTGGTGAGCACCACGTCAGCGGCCCCGAACAGGACGAAGGGAATCCACATCTGCCGGCGCGAACCGCGTGCCCCAAAAAACAAGAGCGATGCCCCTACCGGAGTGAAGTGCCAGGCGTGCGGAAGGAAATTCAGCGGGCCCGCGAACGGAAGGAAACGCACGGCAATGGCAAGTAAAACGAATAGATAAGCCAGCATGAAGCACCTCAGCGCAAGACTCTATTCTGGGCGCGGGAAGGCGTGTGCGTCAAGCGAGGAGATGAAAGCAAATTGTGATCTCTGCTACTTTGCGCCGGCGCCGGGTTCGGCCACGCGGCTCTGGCCCGAACCGAAGACATCAGCGACGACGTGGAGATTCCTGTCGAGCTGGACGGCGGCGCTCAAGCCTTTGGCAGGCTGGCCACGGCGGCCGAGCAAGCGGCTGAGCTGGCCAGGCAACTGCACGAAGCGCAGATCCTGAAACTCCACAATGTATCCGCCTTCCGGCGGAGGAAGCTCTTCGGTCTCGGTGATGGGATACTGCGCCCAATCGAGAAATGTGCGGCCCAAGTACGACTTTTTCGCAGCTAGCGTGATGGACGTTTCCTCGGGCTTGTAACGGATCTGGAGGTCGCCATCGGGATCAACCTCCGGCGCGAGCGAGTTCACGGGAGCCAGAACAAAGAAAGCCGGAGTTTCCACGACGCCATACCAGTGGAAGGGATCGATCATCGTGGGATAAGCCGAAGCGCGAAGGGGGTCGGCATTTTCGTAGGTACGGGCAGCAAGGGCGTTGATCGCACGGCGGTGTTCGTAGTCACGCAAGCCCCACATCAGGACCACCCCGAGCAGAGCGAGGGTCGCGGCGACGCGGCCGCGGGGACCACGCGGGCGCGCGCCGATTTCCTTGTCGATCAGAGAGAACAATGCCGGCACGACCAAACCCAACAGCAGCAGAGCGAACATCACCGGCTCGAAAATGAAAACAATGTCCCACGAATACCACTTCTCGGAAAACGGCCAGAATGGGCGCACGCCGTAGTTGTTGGTGTAATCGAGCAGGATGTGGCTGAGGCCGGCAAGGCAGGCGTAGAAGTAAAGCAGTCCCCACCGCGGCGGCAAATTGGGGCCATTGGTTTTGCGTCCACGCAAACGCCAGATCAAATAGACGAAGCCGACCACCACCGCTGCGACCAGCAGTATCCCGAGAAATGAGTGGGTGAAGCCGCGATGGTGAGCCCTGCCAAAAGCACGACCGCCGAAGCCGCCGAGGACGTCGAGGTCGGGAGCTTCCGCCGCGAGGACCAGCGTTAGCGTGGCCAGAGCCGTCTTGCGGTTCAAGCCTGCGCGCCCCATACACGCGCCGGTGAGGAAGTGAGTGACAGGTTCCAAGCGTAGCGAGATTCTATCGCAAACCAAGGGTTGGGAGACTCGCGGCCAGATGGAACGGGACCAGAAAATGAGAAGCAGAGGTTTCAGCCGGCGCTCTGCGGCGACGGAGCCAGAAGCGTTAGTGCATCGGGCACGACTGAGATTTCTGCCGGTAGAGTACCCACCAGTTCGCCGTCAGCCTCGATGTAGACATTGGTTTGGGGCTTGGACTGGTCACTCGCAAGAGCGCGCGGCAGATATTGGCAGCGGACCTTCCCGCTGTGCACCAGTTCCACGCCGGGCACATTCCATTTCTTGCCCAGCAGGCCGCGCAGAACATAGAGCAAATAGGCCGTACGCCGGTTGGTGTGGCAAAGCACCAGGCGCAGATCGTTTCGTTGGAGCGAAGCTGCCGGCGCGAGTTCGCGCAGTACTCCACCAAAATTGCGGATGCGCACCGCCAGCAACTCGGTAACGCTCGCCTGTTTTGCCGCGTCAGCGCCGGTTTCGTCATACTCCACTTGAAACCGGATCATGCGATGAGTCAACCAGAGATGCCACGCCTTGGCGTAGTAAGCTGCCATGCCGAGCCGCTCCTTGATCGCGGGATTAAGCTTGTAGAACAGATGCGCATCCACGCCAATGCCCACTGCAACTGTGAAAAAGCGGGTGGAGGCCTTGCCTTCAAAATCCTGGTGCTGAATGCTGCCGAGAGCGATTCGCCGGGGAGTCGCTCGCAGCGCGATTTTTGCTGCGGCAACCGGATTAAGAGGAACGCCCAAATCGTGAGCCAGAGCATTGGCAGTTCCCATGGGAAGAAGAGCGAGCGCGGTTTGAGATCCGGCCATGCCCTGCAGGATGTCGTGGACTGTACCGTCTCCACCGCAAGCGAAGATGGTGTCGCAACCGGCTGCCACCGCCTGCCGAGCTTGTTCGGCGGCATCCAGGCGCGAGCGCGTGAGCACGAGACGGGCTTCCACTCCTGCGTCACGCAGAATGGCAAGTACGGCATCAAGCTTCGCCTGCCGCTGCCCGTGCCGGCTGCCAGACATGGGATTGTAGAGCAATGAAGCCTTGCGCATGAGCAAGATCGAAGCTGGATTGTACCCGAGCCACGAAGCGAACGGCGGTAACTGAGCCGGTCGTTCCTTCCTATCTAAAGGCTTTTACTCTGACCGGTAACCCGGACGGGCAGGTCGATGCGTCACCTTGTGCCCCACTCCCACATGCCGAACATTGCTTTCTGCGGCAGAGGATGCCCGAGCTGGCGGGCCAGCATGGCGATCTGCCCGCGATGATGTGCGTCATGGGCGATGAGGTAGGCGAGAAACCCGGCCACGTCGGGACGGAAGCCTTTGATGCGGCCGTCACTCGCCAGGGATTGGCTTAGAAGCGCGCACAAGGCGTAGCGGCTCTGCTCCAGGGCGCGCAAAGCTTGCGCCGGAGTGACTGTGGTGCGATCGAGTTGCGGGGGAATATCGCTGCCCTTGGCGGCGACTTTCAGCCACATCAGGCGGACATTGTGCATATGCGACACCATTGCGGCAATGGAACGTCCCCTGCCGCCGGGCGGTTTGGCGTGCCACGCTGCCAGAGGAACGCAGTCAATCAGGTACTGATTGATACGGTTATTGGTGTTGAAGGCGTTGAGCAACGCGCCCGGAAGTTGAGACGAGAATCTTTGCTGCGGGTATACCGCATCCGTTGGGGCTGAGGCCTTCCGCATAGGCACCTTTTAGCTACAGGGGGACGACCGGGCAAGGCCTATAATTTGGCATAAGCTGGCGTCACTTGCAAGGGCGTTGATGCGACTCTCTACTATTTCCGGGCTTCTTATCGTTCATGGAACTGGCTTCGCTGAACCGAATACACCAGGTGGGGCAGGTTCCTCCTCATCACTTCTTTCCACACGGTCATGCCATTCTTCTCGGCTACGCGGCGCGAAGTCCGGTTCTCGGGGCGGATGATCGAGACCAGACGGTCGACGGGAAGGTGGGCGAATCCGAAGTCGCGGCAGTCGCCCGCCGCTTCCGTAGCCAAACCGTTCCCCCATTGATCGCGGCACACGTGGTAACCGATCTCAATCTCGTCGACGCCTTCCACGCTTTGAAGCGTCAGGCCACAATCGCCGATCAACTCACCACTCGCCTTGAGGATCATCGCCCAGAGTCCGCAACCGTCCTCGGCATAGCGCCTAAGATTGCGGGCGATCCACTCTTCGACTCCGTCCCGATCAAAGGGCGCAGGGTAGAAACGCATGGTTTCAGGATCGGAGAGAATGGCGCTCAGATCGTCCGTGTCGTCCGACGAGAACTCGCGCATTATCAGGCGTGGTGTCTCAAGGATATGCAATGCGTTCCTCCCGTGCCCCTCCCACAGGGGGCCATTCTTCGGGTGCCGCGTCCGCTGCCTAGTCCCCGACTATAATCTGCCCAATGCGCCCCCCGAGCAAAGAGGTCGAACAAACGATCAAAACGCTCCGAGACAAGATTCGCCACCACGAACAGCTCTACTACGTTCTTGACCAGCCTCAGCTCAGCGATGCCGAATTCGACAAGCTGATGCAGAAACTGAAGGATCTGGAAGCGGAGCATCCCACCCTAGTCACGACCGATTCACCGACGCAGCGCGTGGGTGGCAAACCGCGCGAAGGATTCGTCAAGGTGCCGCACTCTTCGCCCATGCTATCGCTCGACAATACCTACAGCGAAGAAGAGTTGCGCGCCTGGGAACGGCGCGTGCATGAGCTCAGCGGCCGCAGCGACGTGGACTATGTGTGCGAGTTGAAGCTGGACGGCATGTCGTTGGCGCTGGTGTATGAGGACGGCAAGCTGGTGCGCGGGATCACGCGCGGCGATGGCTCGGTGGGCGAAGATGTGACTTTGAATGTGCGCACAGTGCGATCTGTGCCCTTGTCGATTCCGAAAGAAAAGTTGAAGAAGGCGGGCATCCCCGCAGACTTTGAAGTGCGCGGCGAGTTGCTCATGCCGCTGGCCGCGTTCAAGAAGATGAATGAAGAGCGCGAGGCCAAGGGCTTGTCGCAATTCGCTAATCCGCGCAACGCCACGGCGGGGACGGTGCGGCAGCTCGAATCCAGAGTGACGGCCGAGAGGCGGCTCGATTACTTCTCCTATATGTTGCTGAGAAACGGGCGGACTTATTTCGACCGGCACTCCGAAACCTTGGATGCGCTCGACGCCGCTGGATTCAAGGTCAATCAGAACCGCAAGGTGGTACACAGCATTGACGAGGCTTGGGCATTTATTGGGCAGTGGGAGGCGAAGCGCGACTCGCTGCCTTATGAGATTGACGGCATTGTCGTGAAGGTTGATCGCACCGCGCTGCAGGACGAACTTGGCTTTACGGGAAAAGCTCCGCGCTGGGCGATTGCGTACAAATACGCGGCGCGTGCCGGGATCACGAAGATCGAAGGCATTCGCGTGCAGGTGGGACGTACCGGCAAGCTTACGCCCGTGGCCGAGCTGGCTCCGGTTTTGATCGGCGGAACAACGGTGAGAAATGCAACTTTGCACAACATGGACGAGATCGAACGCCTGGGGGTGAAAATCGGCGACTGGGTGCAGGTCGAACGCGGCGGCGACGTGATTCCGAAGGTGGCCAAGGTCGTCGAGGATAAAGATCATCCGCGCGGACACAAGACTTTTCACATGCCGGAGACTTGTCCTGTATGCGGCACGAAGGTTGTGCGCACCGAGGGCGAGGTCGATTATCGCTGCGTGAATGCGAACTGCCCGGCGAAGCTGCGCGAGACGATTCTACATTTCGCATCGCGCGGGGTGATGAATATCGACGGCATGGGCGACGCGCTGGTGAATCAGCTCACTGAGCGTGGACTGGTAAAGAATGTCGCCGACATCTACAAGCTGACGAAAGCAGATTTGCTCAGCCTGGAGCGCATGGGTGACAAATCGGCGCAGAACATTCTCGACGAGATCGAGAATTCGAAGAAGCTGCCGCTGGAGCGGGTGATTTACGGCCTCGGCATTCGCTTTGTAGGCGAGCGCACGGCGCAGTTTCTGGCCGAGCACTTTGGATCGATGGAGGAATTCGAGAAAGCTGGCGTCGAAGAATTGCAGAACGTGAACGAAGTGGGCCCACGAATTGCCGAGAGCATCGTGGAATTCTTCAGCATCGCGGCCAATCGCAAGCTGGTCGAGCGATTGCGCGAGGCGAGGCTTACGTTGACGGGACAGAAAAAACAGCGTGGGACGAAGCTCGTGGGGAAGACGTTCGTGTTGACCGGGACGCTGGCGCACTTCACCCGCGACGAAGCCAAGAAGATGATCGAAGACGCTGGAGGGAAAGTGACCGGCTCGGTCAGCAAGAAAACGGATTACGTGGTGGCCGGAGCGGATGCGGGGTCGAAGCTGGACAAGGCCAAGGAGCTGGGAGTGGCGGTGGTCGACGAAAAAGCATTGGAGCGGCTGGTTGGCTGACGACGCCGACCGGGATTTCCACTGTGCCCGGATATGTGTGCCGTGAAAATCCCGCGCACAAAGCAGGATATTCAGGGTGTTCTGAAATTATTCTTGACCGTGTCTCCCTAGCGCTTCCGTCATCCTCCTCCGCGTCTCCTCCAGCGTCTCCGGGAGCACACGCGTTTCGCCCACCACGGACAGAAAGTTCGCATCGGCGACCCAGCGCGGAAGGACGTGCATGTGGATGTGTCCGGCGATGCCGGCGCCGGCGGCTTTGCCGATGTTCATGCCCAGGTTGATGCCGTCGGGAGCGTAGAGTTCTCGCAGCACCGACTCCATGCGCTGCGAGAGCGCCATCATCTCATTCGCCGCCTCGGACGGCAGCTTTTGCAGTTCGTCCAGATGCGCGTAGGGGACAATCATGACGTGCCCCGGGGTGTAGGGATATGCATTCAAAATGACGAAGCAATGTTGGCCACGGTGTACGATGTGCGCCTTCGCGTCGTCGCCCGCTTTTACAGCGTCGCAAAAGACGCAGCCAGTGGCCTTCTCGGCGGTGGAGACGTAGGCGTAGCGCCACGGCGTCCAGAGGTAGTCCATAGCAGGGCAGGTTAGCAGATGGCCGCGGGTTGCGGTAGCCGCGCCTCTGAAAACACTCCCGTAACCAGCGCAAAATTTGGGGTTTGACACTGTTTGCAAGCCGTTGCTATAGTCGAAGTGTTCCCTTTGGACGCGGGTTTCTGTAAACGTCCGACAGCTGGGATTGTCCAAGCTCACTCGCCAGGGTGAGCCCACCACAACCAAACGACTCATCCAGCAGTCCGCCAGGCAGGCCCCGCAGCCCCCGCACCCAGTGCGAGAACCAGCAGAGAGGCAATGACCTTGCTCGACGAAACAATGTTCGGCGACACTACCGATCCCAACTCCAACTCCACTATTGCCGTTGCATCTGAAAACGAACCCACGGCAACCGACCACAATATTGCCACCGGAGCAGCGGCCCCTTCGCAGCAAGCCGCAGCGCACTCCGCCGCTTCCGACGACAAATCCCCTGCTGCGGACGACTTCGCCTCCGCGCTTGAGACTTTTACCACTGAGACCGAAGAGGCTGAGGGCGAAGACCGCGTCATCAAGGGCACAGTGCTCAAACTAACCTCCACGCATGTGGTGGTCGATATCGGCGCCAAGTCGGAAGGCATGTTGCCCATTGCCGAAGTGCTCGATCATGAAGGCAAGCCCAAAGTGCATCCGGGCGATGAGATCGACGTAATGCGCGAGAAAGGTGAAACCGAAGAGGGTTACATCAACCTCTCGCACCAGAAGGCCGCGCGCATTCATTCCTGGGAGGAAGTCGAAAAGGCGCACAACGAAAAGCGGCCGATCAAGGCGGTTGTCATCGACCGCACCAAGGGCGGTCTCACGGTCGACGTTTTCGGCGCGCGCGCCTTTTTGCCGGGCTCGCAGGTGGACTTGCGCCCCATCCGCAATCTCGATGGCATGAAGGGTCAGACGCTGGAAGTCGCCGTCATCAAGATCAACAAGAAGCGCGGCAATATCGTGGTTTCCCGGAAGGAACTGCTGGAAGGCGAACAGAACGAGAAACGCAGCAAGACTCTGGAACATCTGGAAGAAGGCACAATCCTGACCGGAGTGGTCAAGAACCTTACCGAGTATGGCGCCTTTGTCGATCTGGGCGGGCTCGATGGTTTGCTGCACATCACGGATATGTCGTGGGGGCGGCTCACTCATCCGCGCGACCTGGTCAACGTTGGCGACCAGATTCAGGTGAAGGTGCTGAAATACGACAAAGACAAGCAGCGCGTTTCGCTTGGGTTCAAGCAACTTACACCCGATCCGTGGCTGGATGCCGAACACCGCTATCCCGTGAGCGCGCACGTTTCCGGGCGAGTGATCAGCGTGACCGACTACGGAGCTTTTGTCGAACTGGAGCAGGGCATCGAAGGCCTGGTCCACGTCAGCGAAATGACGTGGTCGAAGCGAATGAAGCACCCGTCCAAGCTGGTCAACGTTGGCGATCAAGTGGAGTGCGTGGTGCTCAGCGTAAACCCCGGCGAACGCCGGATTTCTCTGGGCATGCGGCAACTGGCGACCAATCCCTGGGATTCACTGCACGACAAGTATCCCGTGGGCATGACGGTGGAAGGCCGGGTGCGCAACCTGACCGACTTCGGAGCCTTCATTGAAATCGAAGATGGCATCGACGGCCTGGTGCACGTCAGCAACCTGAGCTGGACCAAACGGGTGAAGCACCCTTCTGAGGTGCTGAAAAAGGGCGACCGCGTCAAAGCCATCGTGCTCGCCATTGAGCCCGACAAGCGCCGTTTGTCGCTGGGCGTGAAACAGCTTCAGCCGGACGTCTGGGAATCGTTCTTCGAGACCCACCACATCGGCGACGTGATCCACGGCAAAGTGCTGCGGGTAGCCGCGTTCGGCGCGTTCGTCGAAATCGCCGAAGGTGTCGAAGGCTTGTGCCACAAGTCGGAGGCGGTCGACGGCAACGGGCAGCCCCTTACCCTTGAGCCTGGTATGGAGCACGATTTCAAAATCATCAAGACGAGTCCGGAAGATAAGAAGGTCGGACTCAGCATCCGCGCCGTGGGCGAGGAAGCTTCCCGCTCGGAAGTGGAAGCCTATAAACAGCCTGTATCGAGCACGAGCTCGACCATCGGCGAGTTGATTTCCTGGAAGCGCGCCAGCAACGAAGGCAACTGAATCGAGGGTTACCTTCCGTCATCCTGACAGTAGCAGCTTCGCGATAGCGAAGCTGCTGCGGAGTCGAAGGATTCCTTTCCCGTTAGCACTGCGGCAAACCTCCCAGGAAGCTTCTACCAGATCCTTGAGCCTCTCGTGTTTGGTCCGGCCACCAACCCTGTTCTAGAATCGTTCGCTTGCCCACGGACATCTGTTCTTACTTGTAAGGAGCATTCCTTTGCCCGAAACCGTTTATGACGTCGTCATCATTGGCAGCGGACCGGCTGGCTACACGGCCGCGATCCGGGCCGGCCAATGGGGCCTGAAAACCGCGCTCATCGAAAAAGACGGCTTCCTCGGCGGCACCTGCCTGCACGTGGGCTGCGTTCCGACCAAAGCGCTGCTGTTCAACGCCGAACTCTGGGACCATCTAAAAGACGCCAAGGAATTCGGTATCGAAGGTGTGGACTCGCGCAAACTCAACTGGGCCGCGGTCCAGGAGCGCAAATCGAAAATCGTCGCCAAGCACGCTAAGGGCTTAGAGTTCTTGATGAAGAAGAATAAAGTTGAGACCGTGAAGGGCTACGGCAAGCTGACCGGAGCGGCGCAGAACGGCGTATTCACAGTCGAAGTCGTGAACGATAACAAAGCCAGCCCTCTAAAGACGAAGAACGTGATTTTGGCCACCGGCTCTGAGGCGCGGATGCTGCCGGGCCTCGAAGCCGACGACCGCATCCTCACCAACATTGAAATTCTGAGCCTCAAGGAGATTCCGAAGTCTATCGTCATCGTCGGCGCCGGTGCCGTGGGCGTGGAGTTCGCATCGATTTATCGTTCCTTCGATTGCGAAGTGACGATCGTCGAAATGTTGCCACGGCTCGTGCCCGTGGAAGACGAAGAAGTCTCCAAAGAACTGGCCCGCGTCTTCCGCAAGCGCGGCATCAACTTCCACACCAGCGCCAAGGTCGATAAAGTTGAGAAGAGCGGCTCTGAAAAAGGAAAGACCGGAATCGCCGTCACCATCACGGTCGACGGCAAGCAACAGAAGATCGAAGCCCAGAAAATCCTGATCGCCGTCGGCCGCAAGCCGCGCACGGAAAACATCGGCTTGGAGAAAACCAAGATCAAGCCTGACCGCGGCTTCATCCAAACCGATTCCTGGATGCAGACTGCCGAATCCGGCGTTTACGCCGTCGGCGACATCGTGCTGGGCGCGCCGCAGCTGGCCCATGTCGGCGCTATGGAAGCGATTGTTGCGGTCGCGAAAATCGCAGGCAAGCCGGGCAAGCCGATTAATCCCGAACATATCCCGGGCGCAACGTATTGCCATCCGGAGATTGGCAGCGTTGGCCTTACCGAAACCAAGGCCCGCGAAGCCGGATACAACGTGAAAGTCGGCAAATTCCCCTTCACCGCGAATTCGCGCGCCTCGATCGTCGGCCAGCATGAGGGCTTTATCAAAATCGTTTCCGACGCCGACTACGGCGAGATTCTCGGCGTGCACATCATCGGCCCGCAGGCGACCGAACTGATCGCGGAAGCCGTCCTCGCCATGGAACTTGAGGCCACGGTCGAAGACTTGATGTGGACGATCCACGCGCATCCGACCCTGGGCGAAGCCATGCTGGACGCGGCCAACAGTGTGTACGGGATTGCGATCAACGCATGAACTTCATGGCCACGGATCGCACGGATGAACACGGATAAACCAGACCTTGTCATCCTGAGCGCGCCCCTGCGCGAAGGATCCACGCATTTGATTTATCTCGATTTCAGGTTTATCAGCGTGAATCCGTGTAAATCAGTGGCGAATTGAATTTGATCTCACTAGTCCAACTCGGCACCATCGACTACGCCACAGGCCTTCGCCTGCAACAGCAACTAGTCGCTCTGCGCAAGGCCGACAAGATCGGCGACGTTCTTCTCCTGCTCGAACACTCGCCCGTCATCACTCTTGGCCGCAACGCCAAAGCCGCCAACGTAATCGCCTCGCCCGAACTCCTAGCCCAGCGCGGCGTCGAGATTTTCGAATGCGACCGCGGCGGAGACGTAACTTTCCACGGCCCCGGACAGCTCGTCGGCTACCCCATCTTCGACCTGCGCGGATTCGCCAACCCCGACGGCAAACGCAAGACGCTCGGCGCAGTCGAGTTCGTCCGCCGCCTGGAAGAAGTCCTGATCCGCACCTGCGCCGACTTCGCGATCCAGACAAAACGAGTGCCAGGCCTGACCGGTGTCTGGACGAATCCGGAAGCCCCCACGAGCCATGTGGGGACAGCCGCCCTCGGCTGTCCGGGCGAGTCGAAGAGTCGCCTGACTACCACTGCGTCTTCGGGTCATCCAGGCCCCGAAGCCAAACTCGCCGCCATCGGCATCCACATCTCCCGCTTCGTCACCTCGCACGGCTTCGCCCTCAACGTAAACACAGACCTCAGCTTCTTCAACCTGATCATCCCCTGCGGCATCACGACGAAGCCGGTCACGTCGATGCAACAAGAACTCGGCAAGCCGCGCGACCTCAATGCGGTCGCCGAATCCATCTCCCGCAACTTCGGTACGGTATTTTCGAGTCAGATGCTTTGGGTCGACACGCTCGACGCGCTGCTCGGTCATACTGTCGGCGTACCGATGAAGCCGCCC